>Ga0315901_10002354_pt1 | contig 26082 bp, 22 predicted proteins | sample LakEriMetagenome_10_FD_203761 | JGI IMG/M metagenome (GOLD analysis project Ga0315901, IMG submission 203761) | Freshwater fungal communities from buoy surface, Lake Erie, Ohio, United States - Buoy 2 MA116 | ecosystem: Environmental > Aquatic > Freshwater > Lake | place: USA: Lake Erie, Ohio...
AGGCATCTTCGAGCGAACGGAGCCCAGGATGGGCGCAGTGAGCGTCCGGCGACGGGGCACGGGCAGCCCCGACCCTCCCAAGACGTGGCGAGCACCTCCGGCAACCCTCGTGCCGAACGGGATTGCCTCCATGGCCTTTGTCCACTTGGCCGACCGGTGGAAACGCCGAGGGTTTCCACGGTCGGCATGCCTCGCATCCTGCTCGGGGCAGACTGCTCCACAGTCTGCCGGCTGTCCGTGGACAAAGCCCTCCATGGCCTTTGTCCACTTGGCCGACCGGTGGAAACGCCGAGGGTTTCCACGGTCGGCATGCCTCGCATCCTGCTTTTGATGTTGGGCGTTCCCCAGGCTTGCTCTCGGCTTGACACGCGCGAACGGCACAAAAAGCCCCCGGCGGAAGCCGGGGGACTCCGGGTTGCATGCCTTCCCCGGTGCCATGCGATGGGGGTTTGAGCTGGAAAATCACGTGCATTGATGCGGCATGGACGGCTGGTTGGTTTTCATGCCCGGAGTCCCCGGGTTTCCACCCGGGGCTTCTTGTGTAAGTGCCAGGCCCGGAGGGCCGGGTTGTGTCCAAGCGGGCGCAGGCCCGCCAAGCGAACCGCGGCACGACGCCGCGGGTTCGCGTGCAGCATGCTCCCGGGTTTCCACCCGGGGCTTCTCGCGTGCGTGCCAGGCCCGGAGGGCCGGGTTGTGTCCAAGCGGGCGCAGGCCCGCCAAGCGAACCGCGGCACAACGCCGCGGGCTCGAGTGGATCATGCTCCCGGGCTCCCGCCCGGGGCTTCTTGGATCGGTGACGGGACCGACTCCCTCTTCACGGGTCGGCACAAACACGATTCGCAACTGGATCCCTGCAGCGGCAACGCTCTGTTGAACTCCTCCGCGCACCATCAAAGCATCCTGCTCGGGCAGACGTGTTCCATAGCCTGCTACCCGCCCGCCCGCAGGCCGGCGGGAACCAGAAATCGTTCCAGGCCGTCACAGGCCGCTTGGATCAGCAGGGCCAGCACCGCCGCGGGCACCGCGCCCTGCATGAGCAGGCCGGCGTCGGCGCGGCGAATGCCCGCCAGGATCGCCTCGCCGTAGCCGCCGGCGCCGATCAGGCCGCCGATCGTGGCCGTGCCCACCGCGATCACCGCCGCGGTCTTGATGCCGGCGAGAATCGACCGCGAGGCCAGGGGCAGCTCCACCCGCAGCAGCCGGGCCCGCCCGTCGAGGCCGAGCACCTCCGCCGACTCCCGCAGATGCGCCGGGATTCCGGCCAGGCCGTTGTACGTGCCGCGCACGATCGGCAGCAGTCCGTAGAGGAACAGCGCCACCACGGCCGGCTTCCACCCCAGCCCGACGAGCGGCACGAGGAACACGAGCACGGCCATCGACGGGATCGTCTGCAGGACGCCGACCACGCCGAGGATGCCGGCGGCGAGCCGGGGGCGACGCTGGGCGTAGATCCCCAGCGGCACCGCGACCGCGATCGCCGCCGCCAACGAGGCCGCCACCAGCGCCAGGTGCTCGAGCGTCGCCCGGCCCACGTCCCGCGCCACCCGCACCGCGGCGGCAGGCTCGGCGGCGGCCACGTGCCAGCCGAACCGCTCGCGCAGGAACGTCGCCGCCACGGCCCGCTCCGGTTCGCCATCGAGCCGCACGCGGGCGTTCATCTCGCGCATCGCCGCCGGCTCGATCGCCCCCGCGAGGTGACCCAGCGTTGCCACGAACCCCGGGGCCCGCGCGGCGAGATCGGCCCGATAGAGCACGAACGCCTTGTACTCGCGAAACACGCCTCGGTCATCCCGCAGGATCCGCAGCTCGTGGGCGCGGACCTCGGGGTCGGTGGCGTAGAGATCGGTGACGGCCACGTGGCCGCTCTCCAGGCCGCGGTAGGCCAGGGCGTGGTCGAGCACCCGCGGCTGCTGCCGCAGCCCGTAGGCGTCGCGGATCGCCGGCCAGCCGTCGGCGCGGCGGACGAACTCGTCGCTCACGGCGATGGCCAGGTCGCGGCCCACGAGATCGGAGATCGACTCGATGCCGGCCCGCGCCGCCACGGCCTCCTTCATGCCCAGCGCGTAGGTGTTGTCGAAGCCTAGCGGTGCGGTGCGACACAGCCCCCGGCGGGCGAGCGCGGCCGCAACGTCCTCGGGGCCACGCACGGTCTCGCCGCGGAGGATCTCCCGCTCGAGCGTGCCGCTGTATTCGACGTAGCAGTCGATCTCGCCGCGCTCGAGCGCCGCGAAGACGATCTGCGTGCCGCCGAGCGCCGCGCGGTGCTCGGCCGCGCACCCCGCCTGGCGGGCGACGCCCGCCAGCACCTCGCCAAGCACGATGCCTTCGGTGAACGGCTTGGAGCCGATCCGCACCACCGGCTCCGCCGCCGGCGCGGCGACCGCGACCGGCGCCGTCATCGTCATCATCCCGACCACCAGCGCCCCGGCCAGAATGCGGCTCGGCAACAGGAGCATCTTCTTCCGACGTATCCATGAGTATCGGGCAAAGGTCTGCCAGCTGAACGAGGTCACGGGAGGGGCTGCCCATGCCCCAGGAGCCGGCGTGGCTGACCAGCGGAGGCATGGATGCCGAAGCGCAGGCAGCCTCGAGGGAGCGGATGCCACGATGGCATCCGCGAACGTCCGGCGATGGGGCATGGGCAGCCCCGACCTCCGAACGGTACACGGATCAACGACGGTCCTTCTTGCGTGCCCACTCACGATGCATTCCTCCCTTCGCGATCAGTCAATCCCGGAAACCGCTGGGCCGACACGAACCGCCGCACGAACTCGTCGGCCGGGGCGTGGATCAGGTCGTCGAGGGTGCCGCGTTGCACGATGCGGCCCGCGCCGAGCAGCAGCACCTCGTCGCCGAAGAAGCCAGCCTCGCCCATGTCGTGCGTGACCATGACGACCGTCTTCCCGGTGGCGCGGAAGATCCGCCGCAGGTCCTCCTGGAGGTCGTAGCGAACGAGCGGATCGAGGGCGGCCATCGGCTCGTCGAGCAGGAGCGCCGCCGGGTCGAGCATCAGGGCCCGCATGATGCCCAGCCGCTGTCGCTGTCCGCCCGAGAGCTGCGACGGAAACCGGTCGAGGGCGGCCGCGGGAAGCCGCGTCAGTTCGGCGAGCTCTGCGATTCGGGCGGCGATCCGCTGCGGCTCCCAGCCCAGGTGGCGGGCGAGCAGGCCGACGTTGTCGCGGCCGGTGAGATGAGGAAACAGGCCGCCGTCCTGGATCACGTAGCCGATCCGCCGCCGCAGGTCCGACACCGAGCCGGCATCGAGCTGCCGGCCGTCGACGGTCACCGTGCCCTGGTCCGGGGTGACGAGGCCGACCATCATTCGCAGGAGCGTGCTCTTGCCGCAGCCGCTGGGGCCGATGAGCACCGTCGTGGTGCCACGGAGCACGGCGATCGTCGTGGGCTCCAGCACCCGCCGTCCACCATAGGCCTTGGCGACGTCGTCGAGGGCGATCATCGGGCCGTCCCCGGGGGACGGGGCGGCGGCCCGGTCGGGGCCGCCGCGGGTCGGTCGTGGCTGGGTGGTCATCGCGGGCACGGTGTATTCTGCGGAGAGCGAGGCCGACGCCTGGGGGGCTGTTCCCCGGATCAGGCGACGATCCGAACCGGTTGTCACGCCGATTTTTCCCCTGCAGATCACGGCCCCCTGGTGCCCCGTCATGCCCGACAGCCCTTCCCTCTCCGCCGCCCCTTCGGCCGCCGGCCACGAGGGGGATGCCGCGCAAATCGCGGGCTGGCTGGCCGCGGCCCGAGCCGGCGATGCCGCGGCCCGGGATCGGCTGTTCGGGGCCTGCCGCAGCTTCGTCGCCACCGCGGCCCGGTGCCACCTGCAGCGGCGGCTCCAGGCGAAGGTCGACGCCTCCGATGTCGTGCAGCAGTCGCTCCTGGAGGCGCACCGCGGCTTCGACGGCTTTGCGGGTGAGACGCCGCAGGAGTGGCTCGGCTGGCTGAAGCGGATCGTGGCCCACAATGCGTTCGACGCGGCGAAGCGGTACCGCGGCACGGCGAAGCGCGACGCCGGCCGCGAGGTGCCGCTGGCCGCCCATGCCGACGCCTCGCACGGCTGGCACGCGCAGCCGATCGACCCCGCCTCGTCGCCGAGCGGCCGGGCGATCCGCTGGGAGCAGGAACTGCTGCTCGCGGCGGCGCTGGAGACGCTCGCCGAGGACCACCGCGAGGTGCTCGTGCTGCGAAACATCGAGCGGCTGCCCTTCGAGGAGGTGGGGCGGCGGATGGGCCGCTCCAGCGGCGCCTGCCGGATGCTGTGGATGCGGGCCATCGCCGCCCTCAAGGAGCAGCTTCCGGCGGAGTTCGCCGGCGGCGAGCCGCTGCCATGACCCGCGTGCCGGAACCGGCCGCCGATGGCGCCGACATCGATCCCGACCTGCTCGACCGCTACGTGCAGGCCATTCAGGGTGGCGACACGACGGAGGAGCAGCGGCTCCTCGCCGCCTGCCCCGCCCTGGCCGCCTGGACGGCCTGCCTGCGCGGACTCGACGCCCTGGCCTCCACCGTCGCCGCGGATGCCGCGCCGATCGCCGCCCTGGAGCCGTTCACCGGCCGGCGGCTCGGGCCGTTCATCGTCGGCGACGAGCTCGGCCGCGGCGGCATGGGCGTCGTCTATCGGGCCCGGCACGAGGGGCTCGGCCGTGACGTGGCCCTCAAACTGCTCGCCACCGGAGTCTACGCCACGGCCGAGCAGCGGCGGCGGTTCGTCACCGAGGCCCGACTCGCCGCCCGCGTCCGCCATCCCGGGATCGTGGCGATCCACGACGCCGGCGAGCTCGACGGCCAGCTCTACTTCGCGATGGACCTCGTCGCGGGCGACGATCTCGCCGCCCGCCTGCGGGCCGGTCCGCTGCCACCGCGCGTGGCGGCCACCATCATCGCGACGGTCGCGCGGGCCGTGCAGCACCTTCATGACTCGGGAATCCTGCACCGCGACCTCAAGCCATCGAACGTGCTGCTCGACGCCGCCGGCACACCCCACCTCGCCGACTTCGGCCTCGCCCGCGATGCGTCCACGGAAGACGCGCCGACAGCCACCGGGACGGTGCTCGGCACGCCCGAGTACATGGCCCCGGAGCAGGCCGCGGGCCGCGTCCGCGGCCTCGACGCCCGCACCGACGTCTACGGCCTGGGCGCGATCCTCTATGCGCTCCTCACAGGCCGGCCGCCCTTCGGTGGCGACACGCGGGTGCTCGTGGTGATGAACGTCCTGGAGCGGGAGCCGGTGCCGCCGCGCCGGCTGAATCCGCAGGTGCCCGGGCCGCTGCAGAAGATCTGCCTGCGGTGCCTGGAGAAGGATCCCGCCCGCCGCTATGCCTCGGCCGCAGCCGTCGCCGCCGATCTCGAGGCCTGGCTCCGGGGCGACCGCATCGCCCCGCCGGGCGGCGGGCCACTCCACCGGCTCGGCCGCATGCTGCGGCGTTATCCCGCCGCCGGCTTCCGCCTGGCGAGCATCCTCGGCACGCTCGCGGTCGTCGGCGCACGAATGCTCGGCGATCCGACCACCGTCGGCTTCTACCGCCCTGTCGCGCTCGGCCTGATGCTGTGGGCGGCCTGCGCCGTCGTCTGCGAGTGGCTTGGCATCCGCCGCCTCTCGCTGCGGCAGACAGGCACCGCGTTCGTGGTCACCGACGCGGCGTTCGTGACCGCTCTGCTCGCGGTCGTGGGGGGCGCGGAGAGCCCGCTGGTCGCCGCCCATCCGGTGCTCGTCTCGGCGGCCGGCCTGTGGCTCGACCGCCGCCTCGTGCGAATCGCCGCGGCGGCGTCGCTGACGGGCTACGCGATCCTGCTGGCGACGAGCCCCACCGGCTTCCGCTGGAACGTGGCCGCGATCGTGGCCTTGCTCGTTGTCTGCGCCGCAGCGATCGCCGACTTCCAGGTCGGCCGGCTCCGCCGCGGGTGACCGTGAGCCGAGCCGGAGGGGAGGCGGTCCGCCTCGGGTGCGGCGAGGCGGATTCCCTCGGCTCACGCCTCGGGCTTCCCAGCAGAGGCCATGCGGTCTCCACTGGCTGCACTACGGCAGCGGCGTTGACGCACCGGCGGAACACCGCAGTCGGATGCGGGCGAAGACGGGATGAGCGGGTCTTCAGGCCCCGAACACCCGGCGGGCGTTGGCGGTGGTGACGGCGGCGAACTGCTCGAAGGACTCGCCCCGCGTGAGCGCCAGACAGCGGGCCGTATGGACGACGTTCGCCGGCTCGTTCCGCTTCCCGCGCAGCGGCTCCGGCGACAAAAACGGGCTGTCGGTCTCCACGAGCAGCCGCTCCAGTGGCACGGTCTTCGCCACCTCGCGGAGCGCCGCCGATGAGCGGAAGGTCACCATCCCCGCAAAGCCGAGATGGCAGCCGAGGTCGAGCGCCTCGGCCGCCTCGGCCGCGGTGCCCGTGAAGGCGTGGAGCACCGCCGCGAGCGGCCCGCGGGCCACGGCCTCGCGCAGCATGTCGAGCACGTCGCGGATGCTCTCCCGCGTGTGGATCACGACCGGGAGACCGAGTTGCTGGGCCAGTCGGAGGTGCCGATCGAAGAAGTCACGCTGCATGTCCGGCGGCGCCGTCGTGCGATACCAGTCGAGGCCCGTCTCGCCGATGGCGGCCACGCGGCCCGACGCGGCGAGCCGCACGATCCGGTCCCACTCCCCCGGCTCGGCCTCGGCGACGTCGTTGGGATGGATGCCCGCCGCCGCCGCGATGCCCGGCTCGCGGGCGGCGAGTTCCGCCGCCGCCTCGCTGTCGGCGGCCCGCGTGCCGATCACGGTCATGCCCGTCACGCCCGCCGCCCGCGCCCGGGCGAGCACGTCGGGCAGCTCGGCCCCGAACCGCATCGGGTCGAGGTGGCAGTGGCTGTCGAAGAGGTGGGGTGCGTTCATGAGCCGCGAGTTATACCCGACGGAGCGGGCCCGGCCCTTTGTGGCGGTGGTCTCCGACCGTCCAATCCGGCGTGTGGCTCAACAACCTGCATTCGCAAGCCTGGAGGCTTGCGCCACGGGAACGGACGGTCATGACGGACGGTGGTGCCTTGATTTTTGGTTGGTCCGTCACCTTGCCCTTGAAGCCCGAGGCGTGAGCCGAGCGGAATGCGGATGGCGTCGGGTGAAGCGACGCATACTCCCTCAGCTCACGCTTCGGGCTTCCCAGCAATCGGACATGACGGTCAGAGGCCGACGCTGGGGGAACAGCACATCCGATTACGAACCGCTGCTACAAGGGCTTCGCATCCACCAGGCCAGCGCGGCTCTTGGCGACGAGCTGGCGGAGCTGGTCGGCATGGCGGCGATTCGTGTCCACGATCTCCCGGGCCAGTTGGGAGGCAGTGGCGTCGTCGCCGGCGGCGGCCGCGACCTCGTCACAGACGCGTGCCTGCGCGTCGAGCCCCGCGATGATTCGCGGCAGGAGATACCGCAGATCGAGGTCGTGACCGGCGGTGAACGAGAGGGGATAGGCCGTGCGCGGCGCGGCCACCTCGCGGTCTTCCAGCACCGTGCCGGCCCGGTCGAGGAGGCTCTTGTGATCGCCCACGAGATCGGCCAATGCGAGCTTGATCTCTTCGGGGCCCGGATAGGACCAGATGCCGGAATCGGCCACGTACATCGCCAGCGACGATTCGAGGGCGGCGACGAGACGACGAAGCGGATCGACGGAGGTCATGGTCGGGTTTTCCCTAACTGGCGAACCTGCCGGCCAGCTGTGCCGCTGCGTACAGCCCGGACCAGAAGAGCCCGAGGAGCACGACCGGCACCGCCAGCGCCGTCACCACCGCACCCGGGAGGGAGACGAGCGGGAACGCCTCGCCGGCGCGGTCGGCGGGCGGCGGGTCGAACGTCATCACCTTCAGCACCCGCAGGTAGTAGAACAGGCTGATCACGGTGTTCACGCCGCCCACGACGAGCAGCACGAGCATCAGCGGCTTCTCGGCACCCGCCTGGATCGCCTCGGCGAGCGACGAGAAAACGAGGAACTTGGAGACGAAGCCCGCGAGCGGCGGCAGGCCGATGAGGCTCACCAGCACCACGGTCGTGGCGACCACGATCCCCGGGCTCGTCCGCACGAGGCCGGCATAGGCCGCGATCTCCTCGCTCCGCAGCCGGTTCCGCAGCAGGGCCACGATCGCGAAGGCGGCGAGGTTCATGAACAGATACGTCGCAAGATAGAAGACGAGCGATCCCACCGCCCGGCCGGCTCCCGCCGGACTGACGCCCATCAGGGCCACCGCGGCGGCCGCGCCCATCATCAAGTAGCCGGCATGGGCGATCGTCGAGTAGGCCAAGAGACGCTTCATGTTCGTTTGGCCGTAGGCGGCGAGGTTGCCCAGCGTGCAGGTGACCGCCGCCATCAGCCCGATCACGTAGACCATGAAGTGCTGCACGTCGCCGGCGCCCGCCACCACGGTGGCCGCGGCAGCCGGGACGGCCGCCGGTGCCCCCAGCGTGAAGGCGAGCCGCAGCAGCAGGGCCACGGCCGCCGCCTTGCTGGCCACGGAGAGGAAGGCCCCCACCTCGGCCGCCGCCCCCTCGAACACGTCCGGGCACCAGAAGTGGAACGGCACCGCCGAGAGCTTGAACGCCAGCCCCACGGCCACCATCAGCCCACCGAGCGCGAGCACGAGCACCTCGCCGCCGGACCCACCCTCGCCGACGATCCGCGCCAGTTCGCCGGCCATGCTCGGCAGGTGGCAGGTGCCCGTCACGCCGGCCAGCAGGCTGATGCCGTAGAGCATGATGCCGGCGGCACCGGCGCCATACACGGCGTACTTGAGCCCCGCCTCCGAAGCCGCCTTGCGGCCCTTGAGGATCGCGGCCAGCGCGTAGGAGGGCACGCTCGCCATTTCGACGGCCATGAAGACCATCAGCAGGTGGTTCGCCGACGCCATCAGACACATGCCCAGGGCGCCGCCGAAGACCAGCGTGTAGAAGTCGGCGCCATCCTCACGGTCGGGAATGCCCGAGACCTTCGTGAACAGAATGTAGAGCCCGAGGAACCCGGCGAGGAGCAGACGGATCGCCGCCGTCAACGAGTCGAACACGAGCAGACCGCCGAACAACTCCTGCCGGGCCGGCACGGCCGCCGCATCCGCGAGCGTCCAGGGCGAGCCCGGCAGCCCCCGCAGGTCGCACCATGCATACCACAGGGCGAAGCCGGCCCCGCCGAGGGCGATCAGGGCCGAGTCGGCCCGACGGAGCACCGGCAGCATCCGGCACAGCAGCATGAGCACGATCGTCGCCGCGATGGCGAGCTCGACGCGAAACAGCGGCAGCGACACGTCGAGCGTGTCGGTGATCGCGCCGGTGATGAGGGATCCGATTTCCACGGTGCAGCCGTTGGGTTCGAGGTTCAGCGGCCCGCGGGAGCGGCCGGGGCGGAGACGAGCGCGGGCTGGGCGGCCGGGGCGTCCGGCCGCACCCGCCGCGTCCAGTCGGCGAGCGTCTCGACCTGCCGGTTCACCGACGGGGTGACGTAATTGAAGATCAACTGCGGCGCCACGCCGAACAGGATCGCGAAGAACACCAGCGGCACGGCGATCGAAAGCTCACGCCCCGTGATCGGGGTCAGATGGTCACCGTGGGGGCCCTTGTATTCGGCGCCCAGATACACCCGCTGGATCGCCCACAGGATGTAGCCGGCCGTGAGGATGACCGTGAAGGCCGAGATCACCGCGAGCACGCGGCTGTAGTTCCACGAGGAGAGCGTGACGAGCACCTCGCCGATGAAACCGCACAACCCCGGCAGGCCGAGGCCGGCGAAGAAGATGGCGAACGCGAGCCCCGAGTAGACGGGCATCCGGCCGACGATCCCCCCGAACTCCTCGAGGTTGCGGTGGTGCACGCGGTCGTAGAGCACGCCGACCATGAAGAACATGCCGGCCGACGAGATGCCGTGGGCCAGCATCTGGAACATGGCGCCGTTGACCCCCTGGGCCCAGGCGTCCCAGCGGAACTCGTTGCCCGCCACCGCGCTCCACACGCCGAGGCCGAGCATCACGTAGCCCATGTGGCTCACCGAGCTGTAGGCCACCATCCGCTTGAAGTCCTTCTGGGCGAGGGCCGCGAAGGCGCCGTAGACCATCGACACGACTCCCAGGCCGCACACCAGCCACGCCAGCGACAGGCCGGCTCCGGGGCAGATCGGATAGCAGATGCGGAGGATGCCGTAGCCGCCGAGCTTGAGGAGCACGCCGGCGAGGATCATCGAGATCGGCGTCGGGGCCTCGACGTGCGCGTCGGGGAGCCAGGTGTGCACGGGCACCACCGGCACCTTGATCACGAAGCCGATGAGCAGGAGCAGGAAGGCCCAGGTCTCCAGCGACATGCCCCACAGGTTCACCGCCGCGAACGGCGACTGCGGCAGCTGGCCCAGCTGGGCGAGGGCCAGGAGGTTGAAGGTGTGCACCGGATCCTTGGCCGACTTGATCGCGTTCACGGCGTCGGCCGCGGCCGCGGCGTCGAGGCCGGGGGCGATCACATGGGCCGCCTGGAGCTGCTCCGGCGAGAGCATCCGCAGGTCGCTCGTGAAGTAGAGCATCAGGATCGCCAGCAGCATCAGCACGCTGCCGAGGAGCGTGTAGAGGAAGAACTTGATCGCCGCGTACTCGCGGCGCGGGCCGCCCCAGATGCCGATGAGGAAGTACATCGGCAGCAGCATCACCTCCCAGAACACGTAGAACAGGAAGAAGTCGAGCGCCACGAACACACCGAGCATGCCCGTCTCGAGCAGCAGGAAGAGCACGTGATAGGCCTTGACGTGCTTGGTGATCGGCCAGCTGGCGGCCGCGGCGAGCATGGAGAGAAAGGTCGTGAGCACGACCAGCGGCATGCTGATGCCGTCCACGCCCAGCAGGTACTCGATGTTGAAGGCCGGAATCCAGGGCTGCTTGACGACGTCCTGCATGCCCGCCTCGCCGACGGTGAACTGTCCGGGCCCCACGGCCCCGAACAACGTCGGCCAGGCCATCCACAGCGAGAGCACGAACACGACGGCGGTCGTCGCCAGCGTGATCCAGCGGACGGCCTCCTCGCGCCCCTTGCTGAAGATCGGCAGCGAGAGCACGGCCGCCACCAGGGCCGGCAGGAAGACGATCGCCGTGAGGGGCCAGAGGGCGGGCTGGGCGAGGGTGTCGACGGGAGACATGTCGGGGTCCGTTCGTGATCCGGGTTCGAGGGAATGGGTCGGGGGCTGCCGGCGTCAGCCGGAGAGCGACGACTTGAACAGCATGCTGGCGAGGACAAAGAGAGCCACGGTGCCGGCGACGATGAACATCACGTACTGCCGCAGGCGGCCGGTCTGCAATTTCTTGAGCTCCAGGCCCGCGTTCCAGGTGGCGTTCGCGGTGGTGTTCACGAGCCCGTCGACGATCGTGCGGTCGATCCAGGCGTCGATGCCGGCCAGTTGCCGCGCCCCCCAGGCCAGGCCGTTGATCAGCCCGTCGATGAGCCCCGTGTCGACGGCGCTAGCCAGCCGGGCGATGCCGTGCGTGGGGAGCACGAACAGGGCGTGGTAGATCTCGTCGAAGTACCAGCGGTTGGCCAGGAACGTGTAGATCGGCCGGAAGATCGTCGCCACCACGTCGGGCGAGACGATCCGCCACAGATACATCGCCGCCGCCAGCAGCACGCCGGCCAGCGCGGTGGCGAACGCCGTCAGCGTCGCGGTGACGTGGATCGCACCCTCGTGGCTCTTGTACTCGGCGGGAATCGTCACCGCCCCGAGCGCGAAGCCCTCCGCCGTGCCGGCGGGCCGGGCCTGCTCCAGGAGATTCGCGATCCCGAAGCCGCCGGGCAGCGTCCAGCCGGCCACCACCGCGAGCACGGCGAGCACGAGCAGCGGCGTGACCATCACCGAGGGCGACTCGTGGGCGTGCTCGGCCACGTGGTGGTCGCGGGGCTTGCCGGCGAACGTCATGAACCACAACCGGAACATGTAGAACGCCGTCAGGAACGCGCCACCCGCCACCGCCAGGAAGAGGATCGAGTGCTTGGGGTTCACCTGCGAGAAGGAGAGCGCCTGGGCCAGGATCGCGTCCTTCGAGTAATAGCCCGAGAGGCCGATCACGAAGGGGATGCCGGCGCCGATGATCGCCAGGCAGCCGACGAGCATCGTGCCGGCGGTCTGCGGCATCACCTTGGCGAGCCCGCCCATCTTCCGCATGTCGTTGGTGTGGCAGGCGTGGATCACCGAGCCCGAGCAGAGGAAGAGCAGGCTCTTGAAGAACGCGTGCGTCACGAGGTGGAACAGCCCCGCCACCCAGCCGCCGACGCCCAGGGCGAGCATCATGTAGCCGAGTTGGCTGACCGTGGAGTAGGCGAGCACCCGCTTGATGTCGTTGGCCACCAGCGCGATCGTGGCGGCGATGAACAGCGTGATCGCGCCGCAGTAGGCGATGACCAGCAGAACGTCGGGCGTGAGTACCGGGAAGAACCGCCCCACGAGGTACACGCCCGCGGCCACCATCGTCGCCGAATGCACGAGGGCGGAGACGGGCGTGGGGCCCTCCATGGCGTCGGGGAGCCAGACGAACAGCGGAAACTGGGCGCTCTTGCCCACGCAGCCGCAGAAGATGCCGAGGCCGGCGATGAACAACAGCCAGTTGCCGAGCCCCATGGCCCGCCAATCGCCGACGCGGGCCGCGATCTCGCTGGCGGCGGCGGCCGGATTCGTCGCGTGGTCGGCGGCGATCTTCGCGACCTCTTCGGCCGCGGCGAACTTCACCATGCCATCCGGCACCTGCAGGGCGTGCCCCGCAGCGGCGGGCCGGACGAGGCTGAACAGCCCGGGCTGCACGACCTCCGCGCCGTCGGGCCCGACGAACCGCGAGTCGGCGAACTGCAGCGTGCCGAGCGCCCCCCACAAGGCCATCAGGCCGATGAGCATGCCGAAGTCGCCCACGCGGTTGACGATGAACGCCTTGTTGGCGGCCGTCGAGGCACTCTTCCGCTCGTAATAAAAGCCGATCAGGAACCAGGAGCAGATGCCCACGAGCTCCCAGAAGATGAACACCATCGCCAGGTTCCCGGCGATCACGATTCCGAGCATCGAGAAGCAGAACAGCGACAGGGCCTGGAAGAACCGCGGGAACCGCCCCGGCCGATGGAGGTGGTGGCCATCGGCGAGCGTCACCTCGTGGTCGGTGACGTCGTGCAGCTCGTCGTGCATGTAACCCGAGGCGTAGACGTGGATGCAGGTGGCGATGAACGTCACCACCACGAACATCAACACCGTCAGCGCATCGACGTACCAGCCGATCGAGAGTTTGAGATTCCCGCCCTGGTAGAGCGTGTACCAGTCGCCAGAGTAGGCGATCGGGCCAGCGGCGGCGTGGCCGTCAGCGTTGCCGTGCGCCGCGTGACCGTCGGCGGCATGGCCGTCCGCCGCGGCATGATCGCCGGCGTGCGCCGCCCCATGGTCGCCGCCATGGTGCGCGGCGGTGACCGGATGACTGCCCAGCCAGGTCACGAAGGCGGCCAGCGACAGCACCAGCGACGTGACGATCGCGGCCGTCGCCACCCAGGCAGCGTTGCGGCCGTGCTTGCCCATCCGCGGCCCGAAGAACAGGATCGCCACGAACGACGCCAGGGGCGCCAGCCAGGCGAGGCCGAGCAGCAACGAAAGTTGGGCGGCGATGTCCATAGACAGAAGGCGTCCGATCAGCCCTTGAGGTCGTCCGCCCGGTCGATATCGACGGTGGCGTGGTTGTTGTAGAAGTTGAGCGTGATGGCGAGGGCCACGGCGGCCTCGGCGGCGGCCAGCAGGATCACGAACAGCGCGACCACCTGGCCATCGATCCCCAGCCCGCGGGCCCCCTCACCCTGCAGGTACGGCGAGGCGAAGGCGACGAAGTTCACATTCGCGCCGTTGAGCACCAACTCGATGCCCATGAGCACCCCGAGCGCGTTCCGCTTCATGGCCATGCAGACGACACCGGCCGTGAACAGGATGGCACCGACCACGAGATAGTGGCCCACGCTCACCGGCTCCGTGAGCAGGCTGGCAAAGAGCGGCACCGCCGCGACCTGGCCGAAAATTCCACCGTTCATGACCGGCCTCCCGTGAGCACCGATGTCGCCCGGCCCGTTCCGCGGCCGACCGCCGCGTGCTCCGCCACGGAGGCGGGCGGCTCGACCGACGCCGCCACCTCGATCGCCCGGGGCGTCTTCCGCTTCTTGGCCCGCGCTAGGTAGGCCGCCCCGACGAGCACCACGAGCAGGTGCACGGAAACGATCTCGAAGGGCAGCAGGTAGCCGCTGCGAACCGCCCCCTGCGGGCTCCCGGCCGCAGGCTCGTCCACCCGCACGCCGAGCAGGGCCATGCCGACCGGAGTGGCGGCCGGTGCGGCCACGGTTCCGGCCGCCGGCTGCCGCCAGGCGGGCACGGAGAACGCCGACTGCAGGAGCACCACCAGGAGCGCCGCCCCCACCACGCCAGCCAGCACCCGGTCACCCGTCGTCGTCTTGATCGACACGAACGGCGCCTGGGCGGTGAGCATCACGCCGAACACGAGGAGCACGAGCGTGCCGCCGACGTAGATCATAAGTTGCATCGCGCCCACGAACTCGGCGCCGGCGAGAAAGAACAGGCCCGCCGTGGCCCCGAGCGAGAGCACGAGATACAAGGCCATCCGCACGACGTTGTCGGCGAGCACGACCGCGATCGCACACGCACACGCCACGGCCGCGAAGAGCAGGAAAAAGAACGAGTGCCAGTTCAGAGCCGCCAGCGGCAGCGCCACCGCCCCGAGAATCGCGAGGATGCCGCTCATCGAGCCACCTCCGCCACCCTGCGAGCGGCGTCGGCGGCCGGCCGCGCCGCGGCCTTGCCCCCGGGCCCCTCGAGCCATCCCTCGCGGATCTCACCCGCCGGCCGGGAGAGGCCGCGAACGATTCCACCCGGCAGGGCAAGCTGCCAGAGCATCACGCCGGCGAACATGGCCGCCGCCAGCGGCGTGCAGTACTTGAGGCAGGTGGTCATCACCTGGTCGATCCGCAGCCGAGGCAACGTCCATCGCACCCACATCATCACGAGCACGCCGAGCGTGGCCTTGCCGAGGAGGTTCGCCATGCCGAGCAGCCGCACGAAATACCCCGCCGTGTCGCCGGTGCCGGCCGACAGGCCGAGCAGCTTGGCCACGGGGATCGGGCCGTTCCAGCCCCCCATGAAGAGCACGGCCGCCAGGGCACTGACGAGGAACATCGAGCCGTATTCGGCCATGAAGAAGTAACTCCACCGGAGGCCGGAATACTCCGTGTGAAAGCCGGCGACGAGCTCGCTCTCGGCCTCGGCGAGGTCGAATGGGGCCCGGTTCACACTGGCCACGGCGCAGGTGACGTAGACCCAGAAGATCACGAACGTGAAGGGATCGTGGACCAGATACCAGTTGGTAAACCAGCCCGCCTGCTTCTCGGCGATCGTGACGAGATCCATGCTCCCGGCGAGCATCACGGGCACGACCACGCACATCCCCAGCGGCACCTCGTAGCTCACCACCTGGGCCGCCTCGCGCATCGCGCCGAACAGCGACCACTTCGAGGCCGAGGCGTAGCCCGCGAGGATCACCCCGAAGACCTCCAGGCCCAGCACGGCCACGACGAAGAACACGCCGACATTGAGCCGCTGCCCCACGAAATCGAAGGCGAATGGCAGGGCGATGAAGGCACAAAACGAGGCACAAAAACTGACGTAGGGCGCGAGCCGGAACAGCATGCCGTCGGCCCCTTCCGGCATCAGGTCTTCCTTGGCGAGAAGTTTGATGCCGTCGGCGAGCGACTGCAGCCAGCCGAACCGGCCACCGGTCCGCGTGGGCCCGAGGCGGTCTTGGATTCGGGCCGCGATCTTCCGCTCGGCCCAGATGAACACCAACGCCCCGCCGGCGATCACATTCAGGATCAACACAGCCGCCACGACGGCCGTGATCGTCCAGGCGAGCCACTCGGGAAGGCCCGTCGAATTGATGAGAAATTCAGCCATAAACGCGGTATTTCAGGCCGAAACCAGACTTCGTGAAAAATCGCACGAAGTTTGCCCTACGCCACTCGAAACCACAAGCCCCGGCCGCAAAACCGCGTCGCGACGTCGGCGGGCGGAAGGTGAGCCGGCGACTTAGCGGTCGATCTCACCCATCACGATGTCGAGGCTCCCCACGATCGCCGGCACGTCGGCGATCAGGCAGCCGCGGCACAGTTCCGGCGCCACCGCCAGATTCGAGAACGAACTCGACCGGGCCCGCACCCGCCACGGGATCGCCGTGCCGTCGCTGACCAGATAGAAGCCCATTTGACCCTTCGGGGCCTCGGTCTCGAGGTAGGCGTCGCCGGCGGGGATCTTCTCGGTGAGTTTGAGCGGCTCGCCGATCGTTCCCTTGCAGGCCGAGTAGCGGTCGATCGCCTGCCGCACGAGGTCCATCGACTGCACCACCTCCAGCATCCGCACGAAGAACCGGTGCCAGCAGTCCCCGAGAACGGCGTCGGCCGGCACCGGGGGATATTCGTGATCGCGGGGATAGTGGCCGTTCTTCATCACGGCCACCTCGAAGGCATAGCCGTCGTACATCGCCGTGTAAATCGCCTCGCCGTCCCGCCGCATGTCCTGATCCACGCCGCTCCCCCGGAGCACCGGCCCCGAGCAGCCGTATTCGATCGCCAGTTCGCGCGACAGCACGCCGATGTTGGCCGTGCGCTTCACGAAGATGGCGTTGGTCGTGAGCAGGGCGTGGTATTCCTTGATGATCGGCTCGAACTGGTCGAGGAATGCTTCGCATCGCCCCAGCCAGCCGGGCGGAAGGTCGGCCGTCAGCCCGCCGACGGTGATGTAGCTGTAGGTCAGCCGGGCGCCGCAGGCCTCCTCGAAGAGGTCGAGGATCTTCTCCCGTTCGCGGAAGGCGTACAGGAACGGGCTGAACGTGCCCAGGTCGAGGCCATAAGCCCCCATGCCCACGAGGTGGCTGGCGATTCGGCCCAGTTCGGCGATCAGCACCCGCAGGTGGCGGGCCTTCTCGCTCACCTCGTACTTCATCAGTTTCTCGACCGTCAGGGCCCAGCCGAGATTCATGTTCATCGCGGCGAGGTAGTCCATCCGGTCGGTGTACGGAATCCACTGCCGGGCGGTGAGGTTCTCGCCGATCTTCTCGGCGCAGCGGTGCAGGTAGCCGATGTGCGGCTCGATCTCCGACACCACCTCGCCGTCCGTGCGGAGCACGAGCCGGAGCACGCCGTGGGTGCTCGGGTGCTGCGGGCCCATGTTGACGAGCATCTCGTCCGTGCGGACGTCGAACTCAATGATCCGAGGATCGTCGTCGATCGCGCTGGCCATGCTCACCTGCCTCTGATGCCGTGGTATTCGAGCGGCTGCTCGTAGTCCTTGCGGAGCGGATGGCCCTCCCAGTCCTCGGGGCAGAGGATGCGGCGCAGGTCAGGGTGGCCCGTGAACCATACGCCCGAGAGGTCGTAGACCTCCCGCTCATGCCAGTTGGCCCCCCGCCACACACCGCACACACTGGGGATCTCCGGCAACTGCCCGGGCACGTCGCCCTTCCACCGCGGCAGCTTGCACTTGAGCACGAGGCTCACCCGCGCCGCGGTGCTCCACAGGTGATAGACGAGTTCCGTGTGCGGCTGCCACGAGACCTTGGCCGCCTTCTTCGCATCGGGCTCGAACCAATCGATCGCCGTGATGCATTCGAGCGCATCGAACCGCACCGGGCTCTTCGTGTCGAGCCACTGGCAGACGTCGGCAATCCGCTCCGGCGCGATCTCGATCCAGGGGTCCATGGCCTCGAGATTGCGGCCCACGATCGCGCCCGGCAGGGCGGCGTCGAGCTGGCTGAGAAAGTCGGATCCACGCATGGCGAGTATCTGGCAGGAGGAAGGGAGGTCAGCCGGCGGTCAGGCGGTGGCGCGTTCGGACGATACGGCCCGAACCCAGTCGAGGTCGCCGCGATACCACACATAAGCGAACCCGACGAGCAGAATGGCGAAGAACGCGGCCATGTCCACCGCTGCGGTCCGAGCGAGCAGCGAGCCGGCGCGGGCCACCGACCACTCGCCCCGCGCCTGGGCCGGCGTCTTGTCGCCACGGGCGGCCTCGATGGCGTTGGCCTCGGCCAGCGTCGGCTGGAAGAGCGGGCCGGCCTCCGCGGGCACGGCGGGCTTCTCGACACCGAGCTCCCGGAAGAGCCCCGCCGCGGCGGGCGTGAGGCTGCCGTCGGCCTGCACGGTGGCCAGCGCCGGATCGATCAGTTGCGTCGCCTTGCCGAACACGGTGGCCCAAGGGAAGAACAGCGCCACTTCGACGTCGAAGATGATGAACAGGAGCGCCACCACGTAGAACCGCAGGTCGAACTGCACGAAGCTCGAGCCGATCGTCGGCTCGCCGCACTCGTAGACCTCGAGTTTCTCGGTGTTGGGCGCCCGCGGGCGGACGAGCCAGCCCACGATCAGGTTCACGGCCAGGAAGGCCGCGCCGACGGCGACGAACAGCGCGACGTAGCCGGCAATGAGGACGGGATGCATGCGGAAGGGCTCGCGGGGCTACTGGTTCGGGCCGCCGTGGACGGGATCGACGATCACCTTGGATGCGGCGACGGCGGTGGGATTCAGGGTCGACCGGCCCCACGCCACCTCGACTGGCAGCCGGGCGAAGTCGACGATCGTTCCGTCGCGGCTGTAGCAGGACAGGTCGAGCGTCGAGCCCATGAAGATGCAGTCCACGGGGCAAGGCTCCACGCACAACGCGCAGAACATGCACTTCGAGTAGTCGATCGTGAAGCCGCTGACCCGGAAGCCCTTGCCCCCTTCGACCCGCTCCTTGCCGATGTAGATGCAGTCGACCGGGCAGGCCTTCGCGCACTGGTCGCAGGCGATGCAGGTCGTGAGGTCGTAGCGGTGGAAGCCGCGGTACCGGGCGGCGACGGGGGCCGGCAGTTCCGGGTACTCGAAGTGCTCGGTGAACGTCCGCCGCTTTTGGTCGTAGGTGCTGCCGAAGACCCGCAGCGTCACGAACATTCCCTCGACCACCGTCCACACGGCCGTGAACAGGTTGCGAAACCAGGCTTTCATGGAAGGTCCTGACGGGAACGGCGCCTGCCGCAAGCCCGTTGAATCGGCCGCGGCGAGGCCAGTATAGGAAGGCCCGACAACCCAACAAGCCACCGCCTCCGCGGTCGCTCCCGGCGCCCGTCGCGGCCGCGTGGCTCGTTGTGTGCGGGAGACATTGCCAGTGTGTCCGCCGTTGCAGCCAGCCGCCGGCGAACCGGCCGAGAGCGGTTCCCGCGGCCGCCAGACCGTGGTTTTTCCGGTTTTGGGCCTGCGATTTGCTTGACGATCGCCTGAAAACCTTTTATTTTTAGGGGGTTTGCGGAATCTCGGTCGGGTGTCAGCACCGCCAAGGAACGGGCCATGCTGGTTTTGTCGCGCAAGAAGGACGAGAGCATCGTCATCAACAACGACATCACGATCGTTGTGGTGGAGATCCGTGGCGACAAGGTCCGACTGGGCGTCGAGGCGCCCAAAGACGTCCCCGTGCATCGCCGCGAGGTCTTCGAGGCGATCGCCCGCGGCGAGCCGATCGATCTGCCGGCGGTAACCACGGCGGAAGACGCCAGCGAACCGACGGATCCGGCAAACCCCTGACCGGTGCGGGCGGGCCGGCTCCCCTTTCGTGACTATCCTTTGGCAGGTAGTCTGCTGTTCATGCGGCCGGTGGTTTCCGCCGGCCTCATGGCCCCATCGTCTAGAGGCCTAGGACATCGCCCTTTCACGGCGGTAACCGGGGTTCGAATCCCCGTGGGGTCATGCCGATTCCAATTTATTGTCTGGGTTTTCCGTGGCTCGGGGGTGCCCTTGCCACATCTCCAGACGTTCTCTCCGGGCCTCCGGCAGGGCACCACGTGCGCTCGAGGCAGCGACGGGGTCGGTGCGAGGATGGCGAGCGTGGCGGTCTTCCGCCAGCGAGACAACTCGTACGCGCCCCGGAGCGGTGACCACCCACACACACTTTTTCCCCGAGGATCATTCGCGTGAGTCATGCCACCGCCTACGACGCCGTGCTGCTCGTCTCGTTCGGTGGCCCAGACGGTCCCGACGACGTCATCCCGTTCCTGGAGAACGTCCTCCGCGGTCGCAACGTGCCGCGGGAGCGGATGCTGGAGGTCGCCGAGCACTATTACCACTTCGGCGGCAAGAGCCCGATCAACGAGCAGAACCTCGCCCTGCTGGCGGCCCTGCGAACGGAACTCGACCGCCGCGGCCCGCACCTGCCGGTCTACTGGGGCAACCGCAACTGGCATCCGCTGCTCACCGACACGCTCCGCGAGATGGCCGATGCCGGCGTGAAGCGGGTGATCGCCTTCGTGACCAGCGCCTTCAGCAGCTACTCCGGCTGCCGGCAGTATCGCGAGAACATCGCCGCCGCGCTCGCCCCGCTCGGCGACCGGGCGCCGCAGGTGGACAAGATCCGCGTGTTCTTCAACCATCCCGGCTTCGTCGGGCCGATGGCCGCCAACGTCCGCCGGGCCCTGGAGGCGTTTCCCGCGGCCGACCGTGCCCGCGTGCCGGTGCTGTTCACGGCCCACAGCATTCCCACGTCGATGGCCGATGGCTGCCGCTACGTCCCCCAGCTCGAGGAGTCGTGCCGGCTGGTGGCCGAGGCGGCGGGCGTGGCGAGCTGGCGGCTCGTCTACCAGAGCCGCAGCGGGCCGCCCACGCAGCCGTGGCTCGAGCCCGACATCTGCGACGCGATCCGCGACCTCCACGCCCACGGCGGCCGGCAGCTGGTGATCGCACCCATCGGCTTCATCTCCGACCACATGGAGGTGCTGTATGACCTCGACACGGAGGCGGCCGACCTGTGCAAGGAGCTCGGCGTGCAGATGGCGCGTGCGGCCACGGTGGGCACGGCGCCGGAGTTCGTGGCGATGGTCCGCGACCTGATCGCCGAACGCGCCTGGGGCCTTGCCGAGCGGGTGGCGATCGGCCGCCTGCCCGCGAACCACGACGTCTGCCCGCTCGACTGCTGCCCTGCCCCGCAGCGGCCGCAGATGCCCACCCGGCCCGCGTCGCCGGCCTAGATCCATGGAAACCTTCCCCGCATCCTGCCGAACGTGGCGCACGCCTCCAGGCGTGCGAATCCGGTCATGATCCGCCATCGTCGATCCGCATGCCTGGAGGCATGCGCCACGGGATTGGTCAGAGCCGACAGGTCGCATTGATGCCCATGGGAAAACTCACCCGCAGCCTGCCGAACGTGGCGCACGCCTCCAGGCGTGCGAATCCGGTCATGACCCGCCATCGTCCATTCGCATGCCTGGAGGCATGCGCCACGGGATTGGTCAGAGCCGACAGGCCGCATTGATGCCCATGGCAACCTCCCCCACTGCCTGCGTGTCGCTTGTCCACGGCTACCTCGCCAACAAGTTCCTGCTGGCCGGCCTGGCCCGCCGCCTCCGGCGGCGTGGCTTTCGCCCGCACCCCTGGGGCTACTGGAACATGCAGTGCTCGCTGCTGGTGCATGCGGAGCGGTTCGCCCGCGAACTCGCGACCCGCGACGCCGATCCGACCGTGGGCACGCTGCACGTCGTAACCCACAGCATGGGCGGGATCGTGGCCCGCGCCGCCCTCGACCGCTACCGGCCGCGAAAACTCGGCCGGGTCGTCATGCTCGCGCCGCCGAACCGCGGCTCGTTCGTGGCCACGCGTGCGGTCGGCACGTTCGGCCGGTTCCTCAAGCCCGTCGTGGAGCTCTCGACCGCGCCCGACAGCCTCGTGAACGAACTGCCGATGCCGCCGGATCTCGAACTCGGCGTGATCGCGGCGGAATACGACGCGCTCGTGTCGGAGGCGAGCACGCACCCGGCCGTGCCCCACGCGCACGTGACGCTGCCGACCTGGCACACGGGCCTCCTCTTCAGCCGTGATGCCGCGAACCTCGTGGCCGAGTTCCTGGCACGCGGCGAGTTCCCGACCGCATCCACCACCCCCTGACCCGCGGGCCATGAATACCACGCCCCGCTCCCTCGGTGCATCTGACGTCTCCGTCGGCCCGCTCGGTCTCGGCTGCTGGCCGCTGGCGGGCATGACCCGCGCGGGCGTGACCCACGAGGCGGCCGTCGCCACGGTCCGCGCGGCGCTCGACGCCGGCGTCACGCACCTCGACACGGCTTACTGCTACGGCGAGCGGGGCGAGAGCGAGCGGGCGATCGGCGAGGTGCTGGGGCTGACCTCCGGCACTGTCGGCAACGGTGGCCGCCGGCGCGACGCCGTGGTGCTGGCGGGCAAGTGCGGCATTCACTGGGAGCCCGATGCGGCCCTGTCGCCGCCGCGGCGGCAGGTCGTGGATGGCCGGCCGGAGCGGATCCGCCGGGAGGTGGAGGAGAGCCTGCGGCGGCTCGGCACGGACCGCCTTGACCTGCTCTACCTGCACGCCCCCGATCCGACCGTGCCGATCGAGGAGTCGGCGGGCGAACTGCAGCGGCTCATGGCCGCAGGAAAGGCCCGGGCGATCGGTCTCTCGAACGCGTCGGTGGCGAACCTGGAGCGGTTCGCGGCGGCCTGCCCCCTGACGGCCTGCCAGATGCAGTTCAACATGCTGCAGCGGGACATCGAGGCCGACGTGCTGCCTTGGTGCATGCGGCGGGGCGTGGCGGTCGTCGCCTACTGGCCGCTGATGAAGGGCCTGCTGGCGGGGAAGATGCGGCGCGGCCAGGAGTTTCCCGCCGACGATAGCCGCCGCAAGTATCCGATCTTCGCCGGCGCCGAGTTCGCGCGGAATCTCGACTTCGTGGATGCGTTGCGGCCGGTGGCGACGCGGCTGGGCTGCACGCTGACGGCGCTCGTGCTGGCGTGGACGGCGGAGCAGCCGGGGATCACGAGCGTGCTCTTCGGCGCCACGAGCCGGGAGCAGGTGGCGGAGAACGCCGCGGCGCTCGCGTGCGAGCTCGACGACGCAGCCCGCGAGTCGATCCGTACGGCGATCGCCGCCCGCGGCCCCGTCGCGGGTCGCAGAGCGGTGTGACCGGCCCCATGCGGCCTCGCGCCTTTTGATGCTGCGATGATCGCCACAGTCACGTCCGCTCGGAGGCCGCCGCACCATGTGGCGCAAGCCTCCAGGCTTGCGAATCCGGGTCGTGGAGCCACAGGCCGGATTCGACGGTCAGAGACCGCCGCTACAGAGTTGATCAGAGACCGCCGCTCCCTGTGGCGCAAGCCTCCAGGCTTGCGAATCCGGGTTGTAGAGCCACAGGCCGGATTCGACGGTCAGAGACCGCCGCTACAGAGTTGATCAGAGACCGCCGCTCCCTGTGGCGCAAGCCTCCAGGCTTGCGAATCCGGGTTGTAGAGCCACAGGCCGGATTCGACGGTCAGAGACCGCCACTACAGAGTTGGTCCAAGACCGCCGCTCCGCGGCTCAGGCCGCACCGACGGCCTGCGGCTGGGCCGCGGCCACGCTCACGTAGGCCTGACGGGCCTCGAGGCACACGCGACGGAACGACTCGGGCCGGCTCACGCCCGGCAGCCGGAGCGTCTCGATCGGGCCACGGCGAAACACGAGATCACCAGCCGCGTACCACTCCTGGCCGGGCTTCACCACTAGATCAATCGCGTCGAAGCGATCGAGATCAACGAACTGCTCGACCCGCGGATTCACGCCGCGTTCGATCGTGACGCGACGATTCGTGAGCCGGTAGCGCTTGAACGCCCAGGGCAGCCGCATCGACAGGTAGAGCATCAGCCCGACGGGGATCGTGGCCAGCAGCGCAAGCCTGCCGACCGAGATCGGCCCAAATCCGCCCTTAATCCGGTAGAGCCGCCCGAGGGCTTGCCCGAGCCCGGTGCTCGCCACCGACGGCCACACCGTCATCACGGTCGCCTCGGCGACGGCAGGGGGAACGACACCGGAGATCGTTTGAGCTCGATTCATGACGCAAATCCTACCGATTCGGAAGCCGGCCGGAAGGCCCTCGCCGTTCACCGCTCTTCCGCCTTCGGTTGGCCCCGCTTTTCCACGCCGATCACGCGGACCGTGGCCGGGGCCAGCCGGGCTTCGACCACCTCCCAGCCCGACGGCGGGCCATCCGCTTCGGCCGGCGCGAGCTCGGCCAGTTGCTCCTGCAACAGCGGCCAAATCGCCTCGATGGGAATCCCCAGGCCGCGGGCGTTCCCCGTGGTATCGGTCCGCGGCGTCGCCGCCACCAGCCCCACCAGCCGCCCCGTGGCATCCACGATCGGCCCGCCCCCGAGGCCGCGTGACACGGCTGCCGAGTGCACGAAGGCGTTTCCCAGATCGCGGCGCGGGGCCGCGACGACCGCCCCCCGCCGCACTTCCGTCGGCTCGCCGGAAAGCAGTCCTCCCACCCTGTTCGCGGCCACCACCTCCCCGGCGACGGCGGACAGTTTCTCCCCCACTGGCATCGGTGGAGCGGTCAACGCCTCGCACTTGAGCAGCGTGACCTCCGGATCCTCCAGCGACGCCACCTCGGTGGCCGCCAGCCGCCGCCCGGGAATCGCCGGATCCTCGACCCACACGTCCCCCAGGTCGGCAAGCACGCGCCGGCTTGTAAGCACGTGCCCGGCCGCGACCACAACCCCGCTGGCCGTGCGGCTGCCGACCACCCACTCCCGCGGCGGCTCGAGCATGGCCGGCAGGGTGGCCACCGCCCCGGGATTGCAGCCGCTGCCACTCAGCGTCAACAAGGCGGGCTGCCGGCCGGGGGCCGGCTCGATCGGCTTCAGGTTTAAGTCCCTGACGATCACGCGGTACAGCGCGGTGACGTCGCTCAACACCCGATCGGGAACTTTCTGCCGCCTCTGCGGCGCGTTGGCGATCACAAGCCCCAGGTTGTCGGCTGCCGCCTGGGATTCAGGAACGGCATTGAAAACCACGCGGAACCGGTCTCCGAGGTTGCCGTAACGACCGGACGCAAACTCGCAGATCGCCAGATTGTGGACAGCCCAGGGGGCGCTCGGTGCCCGGCGGACGGCGTCGCCAAAATGGGTGAGCGCCTTGCCCGCATCGTCCGCATCGGCCGGCGACAGCCAGAACGCCATCCCCAGCATGAAGTCCGCCTGGCCATCCTCGACATCCAGGCGGCTGGCTTTTTCAAAGGCCGCGGACGCGAGCTTCGCGTTGCCGAGTTTCAGGAACTGCAATCCCTGCTGCAGCTGCTCCTCGACGTCCCGGCGAATCTGCGACTTCTGCCGGGGGGTGATCCATTCACTCCCTTGCCGCACCCGCTGTTCAGCCGCGAGCTGCCGCCAGGCTTCCAGCCGCTTCTCGGCCACAGCCCGAACCTCGGCCGTCACACCGTCTCCGGCCAGGTACAGTTCGTAGACCAGCACCGCGTCGGCGGCGTCGCGACACCAGATCGCATCGGTCTCGACTGCCTTGAGGATCGGGGGCACGGCCAGCGTCACGGACTTCCCATGGGGCCCGCGCACCACGACCGGTTCCCCTGGAGCCCCGGCCGGCTTCGCCGCGACCGCCCGCCGAATCGCGTCGCGGTCACCCTCCGACAACGCGGCGAGCGGCAATTCGATCCGCGTTTTGTCGGGCAACTGAAAGATCGCCACGGATGCGTTGCCGGGCTTGAGCCCCACGAACTCTGCCCGCAGGTCCCACGTGCCGTCAGCGGCCCATGTCGCGGCCATGACCACCCACGCGACCGACCCGGCAAAAATTCCCATGCAACGCTGCATCGAACGACAGCCTCCCACTGCCCACGTTGCAGTCTAAGGTTTCCGCATGCGCATGAAAAAACCCGTCGGGGCTCGGCTGAGCCCCGACGGGTCACATGATCTTTTCGATCCGGCAGCCTCGCCGATCACCGGATTGCTCCGATCATCGGCCGATCTCTTTTGGCTGGCAACACGATCGCCTCCACATGCAGCGTCGTCGGTCGGATGATCCTTGCGGACCACGATCGACTCGCTGATGGCCTCCGCGGACGCTGGATAAACCAGGCCGGTTTGGCAGTTTCCTTTAGAAAGGAGGTGATCCAGCCGCAGGTTCCCCTACGGCTACCTTGTTACGACTTAGTCCCAATCGCAGAGTTCATCTTAGGCGCCTGGCTCCTTGCGGTTACCTCGGCGACTTCGGATGC
>Ga0315901_10002361_pt1 | contig 25983 bp, 23 predicted proteins | sample LakEriMetagenome_10_FD_203761 | JGI IMG/M metagenome (GOLD analysis project Ga0315901, IMG submission 203761) | Freshwater fungal communities from buoy surface, Lake Erie, Ohio, United States - Buoy 2 MA116 | ecosystem: Environmental > Aquatic > Freshwater > Lake | place: USA: Lake Erie, Ohio...
TCAACAGCAACTCGTTTGATTTTACCATCCTCATCTTTTTCACCTTCAGGGGAATCAATATATTCCGTTTTAGTCCCGAAAACAATAGGAACAGGTAGGAATTTACAATACTTGTTTAAAATATCTGAAATGCGATTCTTTTCTAAAAATTCAATAGATTCTTCATTAATGAATAATACGATATCTGTTCCGCGATCTACTTTATCAATATTCGTTATGGTATATTCTGGAGACCCATTACTTTCCCATTGAACCGCCTGAGCTCCATCGTAACGAGCTAAAGTGCGTATTTGTACTTTCTCCGATACCATGAATGCAGAATAGAATCCAAGTCCGAAGTGACCGATGATTTGTTCTGCTCCTTCTGTTCCTTTGTATTTTTCTACAAATTCTTCAGCACCTGAAAAAGCAATTTGGTTGATGTACTTGTCAATTTCTTCAGCGGTCATTCCGATACCACGGTCGCGAATGGTCAGTGTTTTTTCTTCTTTGTCGAGAATTACCTCCACTTTTAACTCTCCCATCTCTCCTTTGAATTCTCCGTTTTTAGCAAAAAACTTTAGTTTCTGGCTAGCATCAACAGCATTAGAAACCAACTCTCTCAGGAAAATTTCATGATCGGAATAAAGAAACTTTTTAATAATAGGAAAAATATTTTCCGTTTGAACATGTATTTGACCAGTTTTCATAACATTAAGTTTTAATTCGACACAAACATTTGTCAACCTTTATGCCACTGCATAAAAAACTGACATTCTGTCAAAAAATGAAATATAAAGCTGACAAAATTTGAGGAATGATAATTCCTTTTAATGAATCTAGAAACCTGCTACTCGAACCAATTCCATTTGATTCTCCTTGTTTATTCCAAGGAATTTTCCTGTTAAGGGTTCGAAACAAAAGCTTTGACGTTCACCCGCAATTTCTCCTTCCACGAAAAAAGACTTGTCTTTGTATGGTTTGTTTGCTTCAAATTTAGATTGAACTTCTTCAGGAAGATCCTCTATTTTGCTGTAAATTGCATAAGATCCTTCCATGGCCATTTGCTGGTTGACTAGATTGTAAATATTTTTTTCTGTAATTGAAGATTTGGAGGCTCCCATAACCAAAAACCAGCTATCTGAAGAAATAGCGTAATAAATACTTTGACTAGCGTATGGTGCCTGTGTTACTCCCATGTCTTTACCGGTTAAAAATTTTCCGTTAAGTTTAACTTGCCAAAGACCTATAACTTTTGTGCTATCTTGACTGTGTGTAAAGCATGTTGATAATAAGAAGATAAATCCAATAAATAATGTTTTCATAAATGTAAATTTTGTTTGCGTAAAAATAAACAATAAATGCAAACTTGAAAGAATTATCAAAGGGATTATTTTTTTTACAATTTTTCGAAAACCTGTTTAAAATGGAGATAATAATGAATCAAACAAGTGTTAAATGCCAGTTTGTGAAAATTAAAATATTGTAAACTAGAATTATGAATTCAAGTTGTAAAACCAACGGAAATTGTTGTTTTCTTATAAAATTGTCTCTGAATATGTCTTTATTTAGTTTTGTGAATCGATTTTCAACTGCGATTGTATGTATATATTTGTAAAAAATTAAGAATTGGATATATGAATAGTTGGTTTACAGTTAAAGTAAAATACACAAAACAATTAGAAAACGGAACATTCAAAAGAGTTTCAGAACCCTATCTCTTAGCCGCAATGTCTTTCACAGATGCCGAGGCAAGAATTTATGAAGAATTAGGTTCTAGAATTCGCGGTGAATTTAATGTTGTTGGAATTGCACGAACAGAGTTACATGATATTTTTGTGTATGATGATGCTGATATTTGGTATAAGTGCAAAATAACTTACGAAAAATTGGATGAGGATGGAGAAAAAAACAAAAAAATTGCTCAACAGTTCCTGGTTTCCGCACATTCTGTAAAAGATGCATTTGATCGCATTCAAGAGAGCCTTGGAGCTTATATGATTGATTTTGAAATACCCTCTATTACAGTATCACCCATAGTTGAAATATTTCCATTTAGCGATGAGTCAGAAGCGAAACCTGAATCACGTATTGTAAGAAATGAAATTGAAGAAATTCCTCAAACTACGAATTCAAGTGGTGTTTATTCAGCGCCAGGAAGTGATATGGAGGATGAATTAGATGTTGAAAGTGAATTGATTGATGAACATGACAATGAAGGATTAGATGAGTAATTTTTTGGATGAATTTCGGAACGATCATAAAGATTTTGATTCAGGAAATTTAACAGAATTTTTTCCAGAAACTCCTTTTGAATTGTTTGAAATTTGGTTTAACGAAGCTATAAAAAATGACGAGAAAGAACCGAATGCATTCGTTTTATCAACAGTGGATAAAAATCATTTTCAACCAAGTTCTAGAATCGTTTACTTAAAAGAACTCATTGATAATCAATTTATTTTTTATACAAATTATCAAAGTCAAAAAGGTATCGAACTACAAGCATGTCCGAATGCGTCTATGTTATTTTTTTGGCCCGGATTGCATAGGCAACTTAGGATAGAGGGTGTTGTTTCAAAAGTTTCATCCAAAACCAGTGATTCCTATTTTGCTTCAAGACCAAGAGAAAGCCAAATTGGGGCCTGGGCCTCATTGCAGTCAGAACCTTTAGAAAATAGATCTGATCTCGAAAAAAGAGTTTTAGAAATTGAAAAAAAATTCTCGAATGATATTCCTCGTCCCCCACATTGGGGTGGTTATGCTCTAAAACCGGTAATAATTGAATTCTGGCAGGGTAGGCCTTCTCGTTTACACGATCGAATTGTGTATGAATGGAAAGACGAAAACTGGAGTATTTTTCGAAAAAACCCATAAGTAAAGTGCAGGAAATCAATCCTATTTGTTTCGAACTTTCAAACGGTTTACGTGTAGTTTACCTAAATTCATCATCTTATGTTTCTCATTTTGGATTGACTTTTCTGGCAGGATCGAGGTACGAAGGGCAAAATGAGGTAGGATTAGCACATTTTTTAGAACATTGTCTTTTTAAAGGAACTTCTAAAAGAAAGCCTTTTCACATATTAAGCAGGTTAGATTCTGTCGGTGGTGAGCTTAATGCATACACATCCAAAGAGGAATTGTGTATTCATGCGTCATTTACGAATGAATATACAGAGAGAACAATTGAATTATTGGCTGATATAACCATGAATTCAAACTTTCCAACAAAAGAAATTGAAAAGGAAAAGGAAATAATTCTTGATGAAATTAATTCATATTTGGACAGTCCTAGTGACAAGATTTTTGATGATTTCGAAGCTTTACTTTTCAATAATCATCCGCTTGGTAATAACATATTAGGGACCCAAGAATCTGTGCAGTCTTTCGATTCTACTGATTTGAATCGTTACGTAGACAGGTTATTAACTTCTGATAATTGCGTTATCTCATACGTTGGTTCTATTCCTCTCAATAAAATCTCAAAATATTTAGAAAAACATTTCGGTAATTTTAGAAGGGGAACAAACAGCGTAAATAATCCGGATTTTAAGAATTACCAACCTTTTCAAATTCGATCAAAAGAGGCTAATTATCAAGTTCATGCGCTTATAGGTTCAATAGCACCCAGTTATACGAATGAGGCGCGAAAGGCAATGAACTTGTTAACGAATATTTTAGGAGGACCAGCGCTCAATTCGAGATTAACTTTATCGATCAGGGAAAAATACGGATATTCCTATAATGTTGAGGCTAATTATAATCCTTATTCAGATACAGGATTTTGGACCATTTATCTCGGAACAGACAAAAAGTATCTCGAAAAATCATTAACCCTTGTTCACAAAGAGCTTAAAAAATTACGTGAAATAAAAATGAGTAGTTTACAGCTACACCAAGCCAAACAACAGTTAAAAGGTCATTTAGCATTAAGCTTAGATAGTAATTCTGGATTGATGCTTGGCTTAGGAAAAAGCTATTTATTATTTAATCAAATTGATACCTTACAAGAAATCCATGATGGTATTAATAAAGTTACGGCCAGTGAAATATTGGAAATAGCGAATGACTATTTTGCAAAGGATTACATTTCAGAATTAATTTTCATTACTGAATGATTCACTAATTCTTTTTTTTCTATTTAGAATTTCTCTATTTTTGTTTACTCTTAACTTAAAAAGACATAGCATGCAACTGTGGAATACACTAAGTAAAGAGGATTTAGAAGAAAAATTGCGTAATAGTGGTCATCAATATGTGACTGTTTCGTTTTATCAGTACGCGAAAATCGAAAATCCTCAACTTTTTAGAGATCATTTATTTCAAATGTGGTCAAAAATGGACGTGGTAGGTAGAACTTACGTCGCATCAGAAGGTATTAACTCCCAAATATCGATTCCTAAAGGATTTTTAAATCAATTTATTGATGAACTGAATCAAATCGATTTCTTGAAGAATATCAGGTTGAATTTTTCGGTTGACGATTCTGAAGCTGAATTTCCATTTCTAAAGCTGAAAATAAAAGTCCGTCATAAAATTGTTTCCGATGGTTTAAACGATGAAACATTTGATGTAACAAATAAAGGAAAGCACTTGAAAGCCCAAGAATTTAATGAATTGATTTCTGATCCGGAAACTATTTTAATTGATTTCAGAAATCACTATGAGTCTGAAGTAGGTCATTTTAAAGGAGCAATTTTACCAGATGTAGATACGTTTAGAGAGTCACTTCCTTTTATTGAAGAGACTTATTTAAAAGGTAAAGAAGAAAAGAATTTGGTTATGTATTGTACCGGTGGAATACGATGTGAAAAAGCTTCTGCATGGTTCAAACATCGCGGATTTAAAAAAGTACATCAATTAGAAGGAGGAATAATTAAATATGCAAATGACTGCAAAATTGAAGGAATAGAAAATAAGTTTATCGGGAAGAATTTTGTTTTTGATGAACGCAGGGGAGAGCGTATAACCGAAGATATTATTGCCGTCTGTCACCAATGTGGGAATCCAGCTGATGTTCATACAAATTGCGCCAATGAAGCTTGCCACTTACTTTTTATTCAATGTGATACATGCAAAAGTCATATGGAAAATTGTTGTTCTGTTGAGTGCCAATCCATAATTCATTTAACCATAGAAGAGCAGAAATCTCTTCGAAAAGGCTTGGATAATAGTAATAAAATTTTCAAAAAAGGTCGTTCACCAAAATTGAAATATAAATTAAACCAAGAAAAACCAATATCTTTGATTCATCAAACTTTAAAATAAGTGAATTTAGTTATCAATTGGGATGTTTCTCCGGAAATAATTGATGGATGGAGAACACCAAATCTGTATGGTTTATTATTCGTTACCGGATTAATTATAGGCTATTTTGTAATCAAAAGGATGTTTAAAACAGAAAACATCGATGAAAAACATCTGGATAGTTTGGTTATGTTTATGATTGTATCGATAGTCGTGGGAGCAAGACTAGGTCACGTACTATTTTATGGTCCATATTGGGATTATGTCGATAAGAATGGACACGCTGTAACTGGTTACTTTTCACACCCAGAATCAATTATTAAAGTATGGGAAGGTGGTTTGGCTAGCCATGGAGCTGCTATAGCTATTTTAATTGCACTTTGGTATTATTCAAGAAAAGTGGTGAATAAACCCTATTTATGGATTTTGGATCGTATTTCTGCGCCAATTGCAATAGCTGGATGTTTTATTCGTCTTGGTAATTTGGTAAACCACGAAATCGTTGGTGATCCTACAAATTTGCCATGGGCTTTTAGCTTTTCCATGTATGTCAACGAAGCGACAAATATGTACGATAATACACCCCGACATCCCGCTCAATTGTATGAGGCGATTTTGTATTTATTGTCATTTGGTGTCTTGATGTTTTTATTTTGGAAAAAAGAAGCATTTAAAAAGCCCGGACTCGTTTTTGGTTCTTTTTTAATATTAATTTTTGGCGCACGGTTTTTAGTAGAATTTATCAAATTAGGACAGACAGCTCGCGATTTTCAATTACCAATTAATACTGGTCAAATATTAAGTATCCCATTAATACTCGTTGGAATTTATCTCGTCTATAAATCAGTTTATGGTAAAGTACAAGAGTCTTCAGGAAATTGAAATCATGCGAGAAGCGGCTCAAATTGTAAGTCGCACGTTGGGCTTGATTGCAAAACATATTTATGAGGGGCAAACTCCGAAAGCTTTGGATCAACTTGCTGAAAAATATATTTTATCACAAAATGCAAAACCCGGATTCAAGGGATTATATGGCTGTCCGAGTACATTGTTGATTTCGGTAAATGAACAGGTAGTTCATGGTCTTCCAACTGAACGACCTTTTAAATCAGGAGATATTGTCTCTGTTGACTGTGGTTCGCTCTACAAGGGATATTATGGAGATCATGCATTTACATTTGAAGTAGGGGATGTAAAGCAAGAAACCAAAAAATTATTAGAAGTAACAAAAGAATGTTTATACCTCGGAATTGAAGAATGTAAGGTTGGTAATCGGGTAGGAGATATCGGCTTTGTCATTCAACAATATGCTGAAAAACATGGTTACGGTGTAGTGCGCGATTTGGTTGGGCATGGACTTGGAAGAACGTTACATGAAGATCCTCAAGTTCCGAATTACGGGAGAAGAGGCAGCGGCAAGCGAATTCAAAATGGTCTTACCATCGCAATAGAACCCATGATAAATATGGGAACAGAAAAAGTGAACCAATTAGAAGATAACTGGACAATTGTAACTGCTGATGGAATGCCTAGTGCTCATTTTGAACATAATGTTGCCGTCATTGATGGAGAACCGGTTATCCTTTCTACATTTGATTTTATCTATGAAGAATTAGATAAAAAATTATGATTCGGGAGGAACGTACTGTTTTTTTAACCATTCTTACTTTTATTTTATATTCAATTATACAATTTTGGGAGAATGGAATTTTTATTTTTCCTTTTCCGCTGAATGAATTAGCAATTTTATTCGTTTTTCTATATTTTATTTACTTGAATTCAAAACAACTTACTATAATTTGGTTTTTCGTTGGACTTTTGTGTTTATTTAAGTTACTTTCTCAGCAATTTTTTTGGTCTATAATATTACCAAATGACCAGCTAGAAGTGTTATTTAATGGAATTATGACAGATATTTTTTATCTTTTATATGCTATTTCTTATGTTGTATTCGTCATTCTTTATACAAAGGAAATCCCTACAAATTATCTTACATTGTCTCGAATAGCCGTTTTGTCATGTTTTAGTATAGGAATATTATTGAATCAATCAATTTTGGAAATTTTTTCATTCATTTTATTATACGCTATTTCTTGGAAAATAAATCTCAATCCAATTTTCAGAAGCCTTATAGTACTGATTTTGGTGCTTGATATAGGTAAGTTCTATATGTCGCTTATATCTTATTGAGCCACGAAAGTGTAATATATATAACCATCTACATTTCCAGATCCTGATGAGAATCTAGAACGAGATTTGGCATAGGTTAGAGCTAAATCAATCATACACTGATCCGCACCTGAACTTTTTGCAGCGTCATATTTTGCTGAAATAATTGTTCCATAGGAATCAACTCGGACTTTAATTGCTACTTTACCAGCTCCTTTGCAAGAATAACCAGGGGCAGCTAATCCAGCATCAGAACGTGATTTCACGTCGTATGAAACAAGTACATTTCCCTTGAATTGAAAGTTAGATCCTGATTGAGAACCATTGTTTCTACTAGTTGTATTAGGTTTTGTTGTATTGGGTTTATTGCTTCTTTCTCGAACTTCTTGCTGAATTTTCTCTAAATTTTTTCTTTCATTTTCAAACTTTTCTTCTGAATCAGAAGAATTTTTATTGTTTGAATTCCCTTTAGTTTTTGACCAATTTTTATCTGAAAATTGTCGTTGATCATTTAAATCTTTCGTGGTATTTTTAATTTCACCTCCAGCAAATTGAGGAGCAACTTGAATGTTTTCTGGTTTTAGTTCAATTTCGTCATCAGGAATTTCAACTTTTGATTCGTTAAATAATCGTTCAATAGGCTCAAGTTGATTAATGTGTTTGAGTTGCAGATATGTAAATAGAATTGTGTAGGTGGCTATTGCGGCGAGAATACCAAACTTGAATTTATCGATATAATAAAAAAACTTATCCACTATTTATTTACTTCAATCAATTTCTGTTCCTTTATTTTGAAATAATCAACTTTATTACCAATTTTCAACATTAAATAATCTTCATTTATTTTTGTTATTGATTGATAACTTAAAGGTATTAATATCTTACCATCATCACTATACACTCCATAAAGTTTTCCCGACTCCACTAGTAATAAATTAGTATCATCCAACCATGTAATAGTTGAATAAACGTTTTGAATAACAAACTTCTCATTTGGATCAATTAATCCCATTAGTGAGTCTTTGGTAACAATTGAACGGTTATTAATGAATGATTCTGCATATTCATAACTTGGTTTTATCTTTTCTTTACCAGAATTATCAAGATAGCCCCATAATTCATTTTTCTTGAATGAAATCAGGTTGCTAATGGAACCAATTTCTTGATAATTAAATGGTAAAAAAATCTTACCGTTTAAATCAATAAGACCCATTTTACCGTTTCTTCTCACTCTGGCCAAACCATTTTTGAATATTGAAAAAGTTTGAAAATTTGGATAGGTTTCAAATGATGCTGGGATAATTATTTTTGCTTGTTCATCGAAATACCCTAATTTATTATCTATTACGTATATACTTCTATTATTTTCCAATTCTCCTATAAAATCATATTTAGCTTCATGTAAAGGGGTTCCATCTTTTGTGCAAATTCCAAACTTTTCATTTTCTGAAAAAACGAATAATGTATCTGAATAAAAATCGATCTCTTCAAAATAAGGTTTTACGACAAAGTTTCCAACGCTATCTATGATAGCCTCTTTTCCTTCTATTCTCACATGTGCTAAACCATTTTCGAAGGATTCAGCGATTTCAAATTTATCTGGAATTCGATTGATGCGATTTTTTGTGTAATAGCCATACAAGGAATCTTTTTTCGCATACATTAGGCCATCTGACAAAGGGCCAATATCTTCAAATGATGTTTCAAAAATGACAAAACCATTTCGATCAATTAATCCCATTTTATTATTTTTTTCAATAATTGCTCTACTTTCAGAAAAATCTGAGGCATCATCAAAAAAAGGCTCAATTATCCATTTATTAGATTTAGAGATATATCCATATTTCTCATTTGATTTAACGGCTGCCAAATCGTCAAAGAAATATCCCGCTTCATCGTATGTAGGCGGAATAATTATTTTTCCATTTTCATTCATGAAACCCCACTTGCCTTCTATTTCAATAGGAAGTAATACTAGTTTGGATAGTGCTTCATCATTTTTTATTTCATTTCCAAACGGATATTCTGGATATCGCTTTAAAAATGTTTCAAATTTTGAAGAGTTGTAACCATCATTCATATATATTCTATAGAGTCTTCTCCAAGCATCAGGCACATTTTTATTTTGGGGAAATTCCTCAATGAAATTCTCAATTGCTTTGAGTGTGTTAGAATTGGTACTCATGGCATAGATTTTATTCTCTGCTTCAGTGCGATAAGGGTTTTCTTTACATTCTTTCAGAAACAATATGTAAGAAGTTAATGTTTCTTTATTGGTATATTCAAAAAATTGTTGTTTGTAAAATAAATTTTGGGCTTCATCCTTCAAATAGGATTGCGGGTACTTATTCATAAATTCTGAGGTAGAAACTGAACTATTTTTCGATTTAACAAACGAAAAATCTATTGAGTCACGTATTTTAATAGCATTTGAAATTAAATAAGAGTGTCCATGATTTTTTATGAATAAATTAAAGCAATCGATCGTTTTTTCATTCAGACATATAGCATAAAATCCTTTACTGATGCTCTGTTCTAACTCTAAAATGGCTTCATCCGTATATTTAAATTCTTCTAGTTTTACTTTTGTTTTAAGTTTGACAGACGCCATGTTACTCTTGGCAATTTGAATGTATTTGAATGCAGAATCTAAAGAATGGAATGGATTATCCTTGCGATAATATATTGTTGCTAGTCCAAAAGAAGCAGGTGCAGGGTTTATTTTAACAGATTTGTAGAATAATCGTTTTGCTTCGAAATAATTAAATTCAACTAAAGCTTCATACGCTTTTGTTAGCTTATTTGATAATAGACTATTGCAAACAATGATAAAAAGAAATGCTATAAAGTAATGTGACAAATGAATTTTAGTTGATGATTTCACTTTAAATGCAAAACTTAATTATATACAATGTGTAAAATTAACAAAATCTTGTCTGTATTTTGCCATAACTATTGTGTTTAATCTTGTTAAAAACGTAATTTTGCAAACATTTTTAATTTGAATCTATGTCAACTGCTTTAGGAAATCACATTTTGGTTGAGTTTATGAATTGCGATCCTCATATTATGAATGACGTTGCAGGAATTGAACGGGACATGGTTGGAGCTGCTCAAAAAGCAGGGGCAACTGTTATCAATTCTACGTTTCATCATTTTTCACCTTATGGTGTTTCTGGAGTTGTCGTAATACAGGAAAGCCATTTGGCAATTCACACATGGCCCGAGTATGGATATGCGGCAGTTGATTTATTTACATGTGGTGAAATGAATGCATGGATTTCTTTTGATCATTTGAAAGAGTGTTTCAAGGCAAAATCTTATTCGGCAATAGAAATGAAACGTGGATCAGTTAATCTATTGACGCGCAATGATTTTGATATTTCTACGATGCGTCAAAAAGCTGCAGAATGGAGAAATCCTGATTTTTATACTAGGAATGTTTGGTTTACTGATAAAGATGATAATCAAGCTTTGTCATTGCGTTTTACCGGTGAAGTATTTTATGATGTTCAATCTCCTTTTCAGAGAGTTAGAATTTTAGAATCATATAAATATGGTAAAATGCTCGCACTTGATGATATGGTAATGACTACTCAAAAAGATGAATTTCACTATCATGAAATGATCTCCCATCCAGCTTTATTTTCAATTGGGAATGCCAAAAATGTTCTTGTTATTGGAGGAGGTGATGGCGGAACCATTCGTGAAATATTACGACATAAAAGTGTTGATAAGGTAACAATGGTAGAAATAGATGGAGAGGTAATTAAAGCATGTAAGGAATATTTACCTGAAATCGCTAACTCTTTTGATCATCCGAAATTAGAATTACATGTTGATGATGGTATCGCATTTATTAAAAAAGCTGTGCCTAAATCGTATGACTTAATTATAGTGGACGGTTCTGATCCAGTTGGTCCAGCTGAGGGATTGTTTAGTGTTGAGTTTTACACGAATTGTTATAATGCACTTAAAGAAACAGGCATTTTGGTTGCTCAAGGTGAATCCCCTAAATTTAATGAAAAGGCTTTTGCCGAATTAAATCAAACACTTCAAGGGATTTTTGGAGAGGAAAACGCTCCAGTTTCATTATTTTTTGTCCCAACATACCCAACAGGAATGTGGAGTTTTCAATATGGAATAAAAGGTAATGTTAACCCAAAAAAAATAACTGATTACGGTTCAATTGATGCTTTTGTAAAAAATCATGAGTTACGATATTATAACTCCGATGTGCATGTTGGTTCTTTCGCAACTCCAAATTTCGTTAAAGAATTAATCTTAACTAAGGTTACTCAATAATTGTGTTTTGAAATATATAGCACGTTTTATTTTTTGGATATTAGGTTGGAAAATTGATCCAAATCCACCATCTAATGTAAAGAAATGTGTTGTTGCTATGGGCCCTCATACTTCAAATTGGGATTTCATTTTAGGTAGGTTGGCATTTTTTCAATACGGAGTTGATGCTAAGTTTTTAATTAAAAAGGAATTGTTTTTCTTTCCACTTGGTTTGTTCCTAAAATTCTTGGGAGGTGTGCCTGTAAATCGAAAGAAAAATTCGAACATGACTGAATTTGCAGTTGATTTGTTTAACAAATCGGAGTCAATGTACCTAGTTTTTACTCCGGAAGGTACAAGGGCTTATAATCCGCATTGGAAAAAGGGATTTTATTACATTGCGTTAAAAGCAAAAGTTCCCATTTATATTGGTTACGTCGACTATGACAAAAAAATCGGTGGGTTTCATTCGTTGTTTGAACCTACAGGAAATATTGAAAATGATTTTGAGGATATCAAAAATATACTCAGTAAATTCAAAGGGAGACACCCCGAAAAAGGTATTTATTAATCCGTTTTTTTGAACGAATCTGTTTTTTTATCATAACCATATGGACAATGCTTACAACCGCTCTTGCAGCAATATCCGCGCTTAATATGATATTTCTCTGTAAAAATGATATATCCCTCCTCACTTAAGTAATAATCTTCCTCTGTTAAGTTCTGTCTTTTTTGTGACCCAAATGACTTCTGATTCATAAAAGAAAATATGACAAACGTTTTAGAATTACCTCAAGAAAAATATTCGATTGTTCAACAACTATTGATAAACGATCAAATAAAGAATTTGTTCATTAAAAGAGATGATTTGTTGCATCCAGTAATTTCTGGTAATAAATGGAGGAAATTAAAATACAATATAGAGATAGTTGAGAAAAATAATTACCACGGTATTTTGTCTTTTGGAGGAGCATTTTCCAATCATCTCTTAGCTCTGGCATACCTCTGTAAATTGAAAAACATTAAATCCGTGGGTATTGTTAGAGGTGAAGAATTGAATGTTCATTCAAACTCCATTTTAACTTATTGCGCCTCACTTGGAATGAAATTGAAGTTTGTTTCAAGAGAAGATTACTCTTTAAAAGACGAATCCGAATATAAACAAGAATTGCATTCAGAGTTTTCAAATCTATTAATAGTTCCTGAGGGAGGAGCTAATTACCAAGGAGTAATTGGATGTATGGAAATCATGAAAGACACAAGTAATGATTATGATATAGTGTGTGTCTCACAAGGAACAACAACATCATCATTGGGGATTCTGTTGTCTATTCCTGAAAATACGACTCTTTTGGTTTGTCCTGCCTTGAAAGGTTTTGATTCTAGGTTAGAAATGACAACTCGATTATCAAAAATGGGTTTTGAATCGCAATACATTGATGAAAAAATGAATCAAGTGAGAATTCTTAGTTCAGATGAATTTGGTAAATATGCCAACACCAATGAAAGATTAAAGGTATTTGCGTCCAATTTTTATTCTCAAACAAACATTACTTTAGATTTAACATACAATGCAAGAAGTGTCTATAAAATGCTTGAATTTTTAATGAACGAGAATAAAATTGATTCAAAAATATTATACATCCACACTGGCGGATTTTCTTAAATAGCATAAAAATTCAATGTTTCCGCTCCCACCTTTTATTGGAGATTCGCAAGCATTAATCCAAATAAATCCTGTTTCTTCAGCATTTTTTTTAATAGTGGAAATAACTTGGGGATATAGATTTTGATTTTTTACGACCCCTTTTTTCGATAAATTATTCTTACCTACCTCAAATTGAGGCTTTATTAGCGCAACAACAAAACTTTGATCTTTCAAAAATTTAGGAAGAAAGTGAAATACCTTAGTCAGTGAAATGAAAGATAAATCAATTACAATTCCATCTAGTGGCTCACCAATAAATTCAGGGGTCAGATTTTTTATATGAGTCTTTTCAAGATTTCTTACACGGTCATTATTTAAAAGATTTTCATTTAATTGACCCGTTCCAACATCGACGCAGTAAACTATTTGGCAGCCATTCTCTAGCAGTACTTCCGTAAAGCCACCTGTAGAAGCTCCTAAATCCATTAGTTTTAGATTCTTTACATCTAAATTAAAGTAAGTTAGTGCTTGTTTTAATTTAAAAGCTCCACGAGAAACGTATTGCTTTTCTAATTGAATTACTTCAATTTTGGAAAGAGGATTTATTTTTTTTCCTGGTTTATCAATAATTTGAGAATTAACTTTAATCAATTGATTTAAAATAGCCTCTTCTGCTTTTGATCGTGATGAATAAAAACCACTCGAAACCAGAACTTTATCCAGCCTTTCCAAATAATTCGAGGTTATTTAGCGAGATTCAATCACGGTAACGAAACCGTGCTTATCTACTAATGTTCCACCAAGCATTTCTCCTGTAAACCGATAGAAATATACTCCATCATTCACTTTATCTCCTGAATCAGTTGTACCGTCCCACAATAAAAGTGGATTAGCTGAATCTCTTGTTCCTTCGTGAATAACATTGCCCCAACGATTAAGAATAACAATATTATAGTCCTTAAATGCATCAAATGGCAATGTAAACAGATCATTCGTGCCATCACCATTTGCAGTAATAACATTTGGCAACCAAATTTCAGGATCGTTGATGTTTATTGTAATGGTGTAATTATCTTGACAACCTAAAGCGTCTGTTACGGTTAATGTCACCTCATATGATCCCGAGATTGGGAAGGCGTAATATTGATTCGAATCGTTAATTGAAGTAATTTGATCTGTTCCAAAATCCCAATCCCATAATACAACAGACGATTGTTGAGAGGTTGAACCGTCTATAAAAGAAATTATTTCATCTTGATCCGCAGGATTTGGAGTTGCAGAAAAAAATGCGTTTAATCCGTCATCTAAAACCGTAATTGGATCTAATGGATAAAAGACCTCACAACCAGTACTATCATATAAAGTAACTCCAGGGGTATAAGTACCTGGCTGATCGTAGTTGTAGAAGAAATTAATACTGTCATTCAATGTTGTATTATCTCCCATTGTCCATTCAGTACTGTAAACATTTTGAGGATTAATGATTACAAAGGCTGCTCCCTGCGCACATTGACCAACTTGCTGAATCCAATCAGGATCGCCACTTGGACCACCAATCGTAACATATTCCAGTAAGGTCGTATCAGCTGTACATCCATTTTCATCAACAATAGATAAAGTTAAGTCATATGTTCCGGGTAAAACGTATGTATTACTCGGATTTTGTAAAATAGACTGATTGCCATTTCCGAAATTCCAAAGCCATTCTGTAACAGCCCCATATGAAAAGGAAGAGTCAATGTAATCACCGAATAGAGGAGGACAAACAAATTCACCATTTGGACCGATTGCTGCGCCTGAAAACGAGTAGTTAGGAACAGCCCATGGTATTGCAACGCTGATGAGATTGCCAACAGTGTCCTTACATCCATTTCCATCGGTAGCAACCAAATACAGGTTATGAACCGCTGTTGTTTGTCCGAATGGAATACCAGTTTCAATTAAATCGGTGGATGCGTTTAAAGAAGAAGAAATTGGTGGGGAATTAAAATCATCGAGGTACCATTCATACGTTAAGTTCCCTTCTCCTGTTGAAGTATTATCTGTATTAATTGTATCACCGTTACAAATTACATTATCTACAGAGAAAAATGCATTCGGTCTGGTTATGGTAATGGGAATTGAAGCAGGTGCGGAGAAACATCCAAATTGATCGATAGCTATTAATTCAGCATAGAAAGTTCCTTCACCAACAAAATTATGCGTAGCTGAGGAACCAGCAGGTAGTGTGTCAGACGAATTGTCATCCGAATAAGAATAAACTAAGCTTTCGATTGGAATATTGTATGGGGGTAAAGGAAATCCGGATCCATTTAATGTAACTGGAAATGGTGAGCAACCAACTGCAGGATCTGGCACTGTGGCCAAAATAGCAAAAGGAGCCGCAAGGACATTAATTGGGAGTGTAGCCGTGTCAAAACAGCCAACACTATTTGTGGCAGTAAGTGTTATTGTGAAGCTACCTGCTTGAGGATAAGCATAATATGCAGTATCACCCATGTTGACTGTAGCAGGAGGGTTATTTCCCATGTTAAATTCCCATTCCTCTAACGGATGAGGGGTAGGTAGGGTCATCCATGTAGTACTTTGATCGAACATTGTTAAAGTATCTCCTTGACAAATGGAGTCGTTAGAATAAATAAAATTCGCGGTAACTGTAGAAATATCAACTGTGGCTGTTATGCTATCACTACAACCTGTCGTATAGTTGTGGATGACTTGTTCAATGGTGTACGAACCATAATTTGTGAATTGATGTGAAATATTTCCAGCATCTGCGTCATCAAGCTGTGGATCGTCTAAAACAGTATTAGGTGTCCCGTCGCCCCATTCATAGATCATTAATATATCATCTGTTGTAACTCCGTGTGTAGCGTCATCTGTAAAAGGTACAAGTATGGAGCCACCTTGATTACAATACAATGTATTATCCGGAGAGAATTTTGCAATAGGAGCATTAATATAAACGAAAGAATCGATTTGAACTGTATCTTTACAACCGCGATAATCTACAACCAATTGAACGTCAAAATAGCCCGTATCTGAAGAAAATTGATATTGAGGGTTTTGATCGGTAGAGGTACCATCCGTAAAGTCCCAAAAATAGGTTATTTCAGACGAATCCGGATTAGACGGGTTAGTTGTTACATTAGATGTAAATTCAAAGTCCGTTTTTATGCAATTCACAGTTGTATCAACACTAAAGCTTAAATCAAGAATTTCTCCAACAGTAATATAGTCATTTAAGGATACTGTTCCGATGCAACCGGATTGGGTTGTTATTGTTAAGGAAACGTCGTAAACTCCTATTCCATAAGTAACGCTTGGCGGATTTTCGCCATTAAAAGTGCTAGGAGTACCTCCTCCAAAATTCCAAGACCAGGATGTTATTGGATTAGCTGGATTCGGAGCTACTGTAATATCATCAAAGTTAACAGTCAAAGGGGTACAACCACCCGTTACATCGGCTTCAAATTCAGCTACTACATCAGTTACGGTTATATAATCATTCAAAGTTGTTGTCCCAACACAACCGAATGCTGAAGTCATTGTAAGCGTTACATCATAATTACCGTTATTATTGTAAGTATGGCTCGGTGAAGTTTGAGATGATGTATTGTTCGCTCCAGATGCAAAATCTCCAAAAGTCCAAGAATAGGATGTTCCTCCAATTGAAGTATTTGTAAAGGAAACATTAGATGGAGCACAATTGGTTAATGGAGTAGCAGTAAATGAGGGGACTGGGGTAGGCTGTACAGTAATGGTTTGTGAGGTGCTACCTGAACATCCAGATGTCGTATTTTGGGAAGCTAATTGTATGGTATAAGTACCCGGTGCGGAAAAAGTTAATGACGGATTTTGAGATGAATTTGTCGTTCCATTCGAATAATCAAAGGTTGATGGTGAAATATTCCAATTCCAAGTATTAGCTCCCGCAGTTGAGTTGTCCAAAATATCAACTTGTTGATCTACACATACAACTGAAGGTAATGTCATTCCCGCTTGATAATTTGATACAACTAAAGGTTCAGTGATTGTTGCTGTACATTGAGAAGTTGTATTGGTAATTGTTAAAGTAACGTTATAAGTTCCAGCAGAGGTATAGGTTTGAGAAGGAGGATTTGCAGATGTAGATGTTTGATTATTACCAAAAGACCAGTTATATGAATAATTTGCACCACTACTACCCGTATTAGAAAAGCTAACAGTTAATGGAACAGTACAACCTAATCCATTAACGCTAAACGAGGCAGTTGGAGCCGGTTTCACAACAATATAAGAAGGTTTTAGCTCAAAATCGGCTTGTCCATTAGCATTAGTTACGGTTAGTGTAACGCTGTAAGTTCCTGGTGTGTTGTAAATATGAGTCGTATTTGGAATCGAATCACTATACCCATCTCCGAAATCCCATGAATATTGAGTAATTGCAGCACCACCATTTGTACTTGATGAATTTGTAAATGTTACAGGTTGACCTTGACATACACTTAATGGGGTAGCTGTAAAATTAGCTGTTGGTAATTGACTGAATACTATTTTATTAATTACTAAAAAAACAAAAAAGAGACTCAGATTTTTGTTTATGTGCATGTATTTTAAATTTTAAAGTTAGTAAATTTAATAAAAAGACGAGAAATAAAAAATATCGTTGCATAACTAGCATTCCAAGTAATTCAATAATTTTACTATCAAAAATCAACTAGTTTATGAAACTTTTATTGTGTGTTCTAACAATCCAGATTTTCTATACAGTAAACTTTGCTCAGAAGAAGAATAATAAATTGATTATTGGTGTTGTGGTAGATCAAATGTGTTACGATTATTTATACCGTTATCAAAATCGATTTGGAAAAGATGGGTTTAATAAGATTTTAAAACAAGGTGTAAATTGTAGGAATGTAAATTATAATTATGTTCCAACGTACACGGGGCCCGGTCATGCATCAATTTATACGGGATCAACACCAAGTGACCATGGAATTGTTGGTAATGAATGGTTTGACAGGAAGACAAATTCTGTGGTAAATTGTGTAACGGATAATTCATTTTTTGCAGTTGGAACTAACTCGTCAGAAGGACAACGATCCCCAAAAACACTCAAAACATATACAATAACAGATCAACTGAAATTGACCTATCCGAATTCTAAAGTAATTTCATTAAGTATTAAAGATCGTAGTGCGATATTGCCTGGTGGTCATTTAAGTGATGGATCTTATTGGTTTGATTATTCAACAGGAAAAATGATAACAAGCAATTATTATAAAAATGAATTACCTTTCTGGGTTGATAAATTTAATCAATTAAAGATTGCTGATGAATCATTGAAGTTAACGTGGAATACGCTTTACCCATTAGAGAGTTATGTGTTGAGTGAGAAAGATGATTCGCCACATGAAGTACTTTTGTCTAATAAATCCTCTGCAACATTTCCGTATGATTTGGCAAAAATGAATGAAAAAGCTACTAATTATTCATTGTTCACAATCACCCCTTTTGCGAATACTTTCTTAACTGATTTTGCGGTTGCTGCTGTTGAGAATGAAAACTTAGGAAAAGATAAACAAACGGATTTTTTATGCATCAGCTATTCAACTCCTGATATTGCTGGACATGCATTTGGGCCATATTCGGTAGAGATAGAAGACATGTACCTTCGATTAGATTTAGAGATTGCCAGATTGATTCAATATTTGGAGCAAAAATGTGGAAAAGATGGATTTACATTATTTTTAACTGCTGATCATGCTGTCGTTCCTGTTCCACAGTATTTAATGGATAAAAAACTACCCGGAGGATATTTGTTTTTAGATGATTATTTAAAGGAATTGAAAAAAGCAGTCAAAAATAAATTTGATCATGAACTCATTCTTGTTGAGGAAAATCAGAATATTTATTTGAATAGGAATCTTATTGATTCACTTCATTTACCCAAAAAAGCAATTGAAGAGTTTATTGCAAATGAAATTAGAGATTGGCAAGGTGTTAAAGCTGTGTTTACATCCGAAGAATTGGAATTAACTAATTCTAATAATAATTGGTTGCAAATGGTTTCTAAAGGATACCGATTTGATAGGAGCGGAGATATTGTTTTTATTTTGGAGCCAGGGTTTCTTTCAAAAAATGAAGATAAGCCTTCTGCTCACAAAGGAACTAGCCATGGCTCATCTTTCAATTACGATACGCATGTTCCATTACTTTGGTACGGTGGAGGAATTAAACACCAAGAAATTTACAGACCAATTGAGATTATTGATATTGCACCAACTCTTATTCATCTTCTAAATTTACAACGTTCCGGAGCAATGACAGGTGAACCAATTACAGAAATTTTCAATAAAAATTGAGTTACTAAAAAAAACGTGTTAGAAACTCTTTAAAACACACAAATTTTTCGTGATTCAATCTAGTAAATTCGTTTCATGGATTTACTTAAAAAATACGAATACATATTAATTTTCATAAAATTAGGCCTGGCAATCCCCGTTTGTTTACACTACGTTTCTATCGTTAATGAGTATGATTTAGTTCATGTGCCAACTTACATTTGGATACTCGTTTTGTTGTATACGGCAATTCAGTTTTTAAATAAACAAGTTCAGCCTCAAATACCCATTCATATTTCTGTGTTCTATTACATGGGGCTTTTGTCCATTGCTTTACCCGTGTTTTTGGTTGATCGTTTTGAGAAAGTAGATTGGTTGATTGTTTCAAAAGTTGGGTGTTGGTTTTTACTTATTTCCATTTTGTTGCAAATGAGGTCATTCATGAGTCAAAAAAATAATGTAAAATGAGAGTTCATTTTATTGCAATAGGAGGAAGTGCGATGCATAATTTGGCCATAGCGCTAAATCGTAAAGGTTATTTTGTTTCTGGTTCAGATGATGAAATTTTTGAGCCTTCAAGAAGTCGTTTACAAAAGGAAGGTATTTTGCCTGTTGAAATGGGATGGATTGAATCCAATATTACCTCTGACCTAGATGCTGTAATACTTGGTATGCATGCTCGTGAAGATAATCCGGAATTATTAAAGGCTAAAGAATTGAATTTGCCTATATTTTCATATCCCGAATATTTGTACGAACAATCAAAAGATAAAACGAGAGTAGTGATTGGTGGAAGTCATGGTAAGACAACAATTACATCTATGATTTTACATGCTTGCAAAGAACTAAATCAAGAAGTTGATTACATGGTTGGAGCTCAGTTGGAAGGTTACGATTGCATGGTGAAATTATCAGATAATGCCCAATTCATTATTTTAGAAGGGGATGAATATTTAAGCTCACCTATCGATCGAAGACCAAAATTTCATTTATACAAACCGCATGTCGCTTTGTTGAGTGGTATTGCTTGGGATCATATTAATGTTTTTCCAACATTTGACAATTATTTGTCCCAATTCGAGGTTTTTTGTCAATTAATTGAAGATAACGGATCTTTAGTTTATAATTCAACGGATGTTGAAATTCAAAAAATTGCGAACCAACAAGCTGGTAGAATTGATTTATTACCTTATAACACTCCAAATTACAAACCTACCTCTTCGGGTACATCATTAACTTGGAATGAAAAGAAGTATGACTTGAAAATTTTCGGCGAACATAATCTTCAAAATTTAATTGGAGCAATGTATGTTTGTCAAAAAATGGGGATTTCAAGTGACGATTTTTTGAGTTCAATGAACAACTTCACTGGTGCAGGAAAAAGGTTGCAAAAAGTTGTAGAAACCCCCAATTTCATAATGTTCAAAGATTTCGCTCATTCTCCTTCTAAATTAATGGCCACAACTAAGGCTGTGAAGGAGCAGTTTTCAAATAGACAAGTAATTGCATGTATGGAATTGCACACATTTTCATCATTAAAAAAAGAATTCTTACCTCACTATGAAAACTCTATGAAAGAGGCAGATTTGGCGCTTGTTTATTACAGTCCATCTGTTGTTGCTCATAAAAAGTTAGAACCAATTACCAAAGAGATAGTTTCAGAAGGTTTTGGTGGAGGTATTGAGGTTGCAAATGAAACATCTGAAGTAATAGATTTTATTAGAAAAAATGTCTCTACTGAATCTGTTCTACTCATGATGTCTTCTGGTACTTTTGACGGAATCGATTACGATAAATTGGGTGTTGAATTAATTAGTTTATTATCATGAAAAATTATTTAATCTTATTTTCTTTGGCTTTTATTGTTACGAATAGTTGTAAACAGGCTGAGACTTTGTCAAAGATTTCACTTCAACAAAGCATAGAAATTTCAGATGTACCGTATAAAACTTATTTGGACTCTTTAAAAGCTGATGGTGTTTTCCTTCTTCTTGATTTGAAAACGAATAAATTGATTGAATACAAAGGTTTATCCAAGGATACCATGTTGATTCCTGCTTCGACATTTAAAATCCCCAATAGTTTGATTGCTTTGGAATCTGGTATAGTAGAGAATGAACTGACACAATTCAAATGGGATGGTACTAATTATCAAAATGCATCCTGGAACAAAGATCAAAATTTAAAAGAGGCTTTCCAAAATTCAACGGTTTGGTATTTTCAGGAGTTAGCAAGGAGAATAGGCGTGAAGACGATGAAAAAATTTCTTTCTCAATTCAAATATGGCAATCAAAACACGAATGGAGGAATAGATAAATTCTGGCTCTCGGGTGAGATGAGAATTTCACCAATTCAGCAATTAGAATTTTTAAAGGATTTGTGGAACGAGGAATTGAAATTGTCAAAAAAAACTACAAAGGCGATGAAAAACATTTTTTTAGTTGAAAAAAATGGAAATGCAAAATTATACGCCAAAACGGGTTGGGGATTTACAGATGGTAATGACATTGGTTGGTATATGGGAGTTGTGGAGAACGATAATTCGACTTATTTGTTTGTTCACTCAATGGTCTCGAAAGATGCTAACTTGGCTTATTTCGGAGAGAGTAGGAAAGTGATTGCAAGAAAAATATTAGCTGATAGAGGTATTTATTGATTTAATTCTCAATAGTTAAGGTCATTAATTTTGCAGCTATTTATTTTCCATTCTTGAATGAATTTCCTTGATGAAAAGTACTTCTTTTTCTGGTGATATAAGTATTTCATCATATTTATTATAAAAAACAATAAGTCCATTCCAAGCAGTAGAAAATTTTATCCCAGCATAAAGTCCTTGTTGTCTTTCAATTTTTCTAATTTTAGAGTAGGGTATTTCTTTTTTGAAAATGAGACTTCTACAAATTAGTTTTTCTTGGTCTAAAATGAAATAAGTAGTTTTTAACAAAGAATAAAATAGTATTGCTAAAAGGACCAATACAATTGAAAATGGAATGAGTAGTGTGCAATCTTTTTCAACCAAAATTGAATATAAGGAAATTACAGCATACAAAAGGAATACGAAAAGAAAAATAACTAAAAAAGAATAATCCTTTTTAGAGTTAAATCTCACTACCAAGTAAACAAAGGTCTGTGTGACATTAATGCATTCACATCTTTCTTAACCGCTTCAATTTCAGTATCATTATCCTTATTCATCAAAGCTCGATCGATAAGAGATACGATTAACGGGATTTCATCGGATTTTATTCCTCTTGATGTGATTGCTGGGGTCCCAATTCGAATTCCCGAAGTTACAAACGGAGATTCAGTATCAAAAGGAACCATGTTTTTATTAACGGTAATATCTGCTTTCACAAGTGTGTTTTCAGCATCTTTCCCATTAATTCCCTTTGAGCGTAAATCAATCAACATGCTATGATTAGCAGTACCTCCTGAAACGATAGAATATCCCAACATCATAAATTCATGAGCCATGACTGAGGCATTTTCTTGAACATGGTTCATATAAGTTTTGTATTCGGGACTTAAAGCTTCCCCAAAAGCTACTGCCTTGGCAGCAATTACATGTTCTAATGGACCACCTTGAATTCCAGGGAATACGGCCGCATCTAAAAGTGCAGCCATTGATTTGAGGTTTCCATTGTTCCACTTTAAACCGAATGGATTGTCAAAATTATTACGCATCATAATAACACCGCCCCTAGGTCCCCGAAGAGTTTTGTGTGTTGTTGTCGTAACTATGTGGCAATGTTCAAGTGGGTCATGGAGTAATTTTGCCGCAATTAATCCAGCTGGATGAGAAATATCAGCCAAAACCAATGCTCCAACTTCATCTGCTACTTTTCGGATACGCGCATAATCCCAATCACGTGAATATGCAGAAGCTCCACATATTATCATTTTCGGTTTTTCTTTTTTAGCAGTTTCTTCTAAGACGTCATAATCAACTAATCCAGTTTCTTTGGAAACACCATAGAAGTATGGTTTGTATAATTTTCCTGAAAAATTTACGGGTGAGCCGTGTGTTAAATGTCCACCATGAGAAAGATCGAAGCCTAATATTTTATCTCCAGGTTGCAAACAGGCTAGAAAAACTGCGGCATTTGCTTGTGCACCGGAGTGTGGTTGCACATTTGCCCATGTGGCACCAAACAATTCGCACAATCGGTCAATTGCTAATTGTTCAACTTTATCAACCACTTCACATCCACCATAGTATCTTTTTCCTGGAAGTCCTTCCGCATATTTATTTGTTAAGACACTTCCCATGGCCTGCATGACTTCATCGCTTACAAAATTTTCGGAAGCAATCAATTCTATTCCATGCAATTGCCTGTTTTTTTCTTCTTGAATTAAATTAAATATTTCTTGATCTCTCATGCCTTTAAATGAATTAAATGGGGGTAATTTATAGAAAAAATTCTTTCCAATCCATCTTGGAGTTGGGTATCTGGTTTGTAGTTAGTTAGGCTTTTTAATTTTACAGAACTTCCAACTCGTCGTTCGACTTCATAATCATATCGTTTTTTAGGAGCCTCGATAAATGTGATTTCAGAATTGGAATTGGTTACTTTTTTGATAGAGTGAGCCAAATCTTCAATACACCATTCTTCTTCGTTTGCAATATTCACAATATGTGAACCAGGTGTATTCATTAATCTAACACAAGATTCAACAGTGTCGTCAATGTAAGTAAAGTCTCTGGTTTGTTTACCATTTCCAAATACTGTAATTGGATTATTGGCTAATGCTTGCTCAAAAAATAAGGGAACAACCATACGGTTATCTTGATTCCAGCCATAAACATTAAAAAATCTCAGCGACATTACGTTTAATCCCCTTTCTTCATAATGTGAAGCTAAATAAATTTCGTTGTATCGTTTGGCCATTGCATACGAAGTGCGAGGATCAACGAGTACTTCCTCGGTTAGCGCATTTTTTACTATCGCTGAGTGACTGTATATTCCACTTGTTGATGCATACATTAAATACTTGACATTATTGAGTTCGCAAGCTTCGACAACATTTCGAGTTCCAATTACCTCAACATCCATAGTCTCAACGGGATTATCTGCAACAATATCAACTCCCAAAACAGCGGCAAAATGAAAAATCAAATCACAACCTTTTGCAGCCTCGATAACCAATGTTCGATCTCGAACATCACCCTTTATGAAGTGAATTTTTTCAAAAGTGTCTTTATCTAATTTATTACCTCTTAAAAGTGAATCGAGCACAACAACATCATGCCCTTCATCTACCAATCGTTTTGATAAGTTACTGCCGATAAAACCGGCACCTCCTGTAATTAGTATTCTCATAATTAAATTTGTAGTATAGTAAATACAAATATCGCAAAAATTCAATCAATTCGTTTGATCGAATGAATATTCTGGTAGTTTAACCGAATATTTATAAATAATATCCGTTGTTTATTTCTAAATCCTAATTTGGTTTATTTAAAGGTGTAATGAATTTCAACAGATCTTTACTTTTTAACTAAATAGTGTTTGATTACTAAAAATCAACTAATAATTAATAAGAAATGTCGTTATTATTTGTTAGAAATAGAAATGAGCCGATTTCTTCGGCTCATTTCTACATTAATTGATACTTTAGTTTAGATAGACTTGTTTATCTTTCGGATGTTTAACTTTATATCCAAAGTCGAGTACTTTAGAGTCTTTCGATTTTAAATCGAAGCGCCACTCAACAATTCCCGAACGCTCTTCCAACGTTCCTCCCGAGAGATTCATTGCCTCTATTGTAATTTCCCCATTTTGTGTGATTGGAATTTGATCCAAAACAACTATTTCAATTGGAGTTGCTTTTAAGTTTTTCACTTCAATTGTATATTTCATGGTTCGTTCCATTTTGTCGTTTAAAATTTTATCTTTCGATTCTTTTTTCAATAAAGTTCTCTTAGTAACAATATTTGGATCTTTACCAAGGCTTAGGGAAAGAGTATCATCAATTGTTGTAGGATCGATATAAGTTTCTCCAACGTAAGAACCATCTGTAAAAATATTTGCTTTAGCAGGAACCAAACCTAACTCATCTAATTTGGATAATTCAGCGACTAAATAAACCGAATGATCTAATTTTGGAACGGTGAAATATTTGAATTTAACGTCTAAATCTGTATTTTTTATCAATACCATGTGTTGTTCATTATTTGAAGGAATCGTGTAGGGGATATCGATTTTAAATTCAGCAGAGGTTAAATTTCGAACGACAGTTGTAAAGTCAGCCGAAGTTACAGCATCTTTCTCTTCTAATGAATATCCATTGGTCGTGATAGAATTTGAATAAGAGATAACTTCCATTTCTTTC
>Ga0315901_10002364_pt1 | contig 25953 bp, 35 predicted proteins | sample LakEriMetagenome_10_FD_203761 | JGI IMG/M metagenome (GOLD analysis project Ga0315901, IMG submission 203761) | Freshwater fungal communities from buoy surface, Lake Erie, Ohio, United States - Buoy 2 MA116 | ecosystem: Environmental > Aquatic > Freshwater > Lake | place: USA: Lake Erie, Ohio...
GGTTGGGTATGGTTTCTGAACATACCAAGCCTGCCGACCTCAATAACTTGTCAAACTTTATTTTTGTAAATCTATGAGAATAAGTGACTTATGTGCTTAAATTGACGCGAATGGGCAAACGGTCTAAGTCGGAAAAATCCGCTCATTCGACGATTTTACTTCTCTCGTGGATAACTCCAGTCGTGTTCAAGCCCTTTGGCGAATGTGTATTTGTCATTCTTGTCGCCTCGACCGCTCTTGTCGGTATAGTGGGTATGGTCTACGAGACTCAGGCTGCCGTCAGCAAGTAGAGTTAGTTTCTGGGTTATAGTTGCAAAGTTCAAATTCCAGGTAAGAGACAATACCTTGCCGCCTTCTTCGATTTTCGCTGTAGATTCTTTCCAATCGCATTCAGTTGGGTAGCAACGTCCCCACATGTGGGCAATGAGTTTATCTCCTTCCTGGCGGATGTGGACTCGCGTAACGCCACCAGTGTTAAAGTCCTTGTTGCACCATTTGCCTACGAACGGCGAAACCGCTTTGTCTTCTCCGTGCGCAGATAATGATGCACAGAAAACCAGAATGAAGCTTAGGAGCCATTTTAGAGTGAGTTTTTTATTCATAATATTTATTATTAAATTTCAGCATTGATTAGTGTGTGAAATTTCAGCTACCGCAACCCTTTTCTTTTTTTTGTATATACATGATTTTCATGTAGGTTTTTTATCCTAATGACGGATGCGTGCATAACATTCCGCTCATTGACCCTCCCAACTGAAGTTGAGATTAAGAATGAGCATCGCAAGTGATAGCAGAACAGTCGTCATACGACCCGTCGTGATACAAAGCGACTAGTCGCTATTGATAGGGCAGAAAATTGCAACACTCGAGATCATGACTCATGAGCCTGAGCATCATCAAGGCAGAAATCCATGATGTTCTTGTTTCAATCTGATCCGCAATTGGGACTGAGAATGCGAAGCTGGAACATCCTTCGTTCTCTTTGTTACCTTCTGTTCAAAACATAATATTTCCGGAGCAAGCAGAGGATGGGTATTTACAGAGATTTACCGTTTGAACCCATCAACCTGAAGAGCTGCGGATGAGGAAAAACAAGGGACAGGAATGTCCCTTCTCCTCAACAGCGGGGGACGAAATATGAGGGGCAGGAATGTCCCTTCTCCTCATAAAACCGTTTCTCAAAGAGCAGGAATACCGATTTGCTCAGGCAGAGCGACGCGTGGGCGGTCTGTTAGAATTTCGGGATCACCGTGGGTGATGAGCACGGTGTGTTCGAAATGTGCGGAAGGCTTTCGATCTGCGGTGATGACGGTCCAACCATCATCGAGAATACGGACTTCTGGGACACCAGCGTTGATCATGGGCTCAATGGCGAGAGTCATGCCTGGCATCAAGGTTGGGGATTTACCACGTGGGCGGAAGTTGGGAACTTGGGGTTCTTCGTGAAGTTTTCTACCAACCCCGTGGCCAACGAATTCGCGGACGATGGTGAAACCGAAAGGCTCGGCATATTCCGCAACGGAGCCGCAGAGATCGGCCAATTTTCTACCAGCACGGGCATGAGAGATGGCTTCGTAAAGTGATTGCTCCGTTACGGCGAGGAGGCGTTTGGTTTCGAGAGGAATTTCACCACAAGCCACGGTGCTGGCATTGTCTCCGATGAATCCGCTTTTGATGATCCCAACATCGATTTTGACAATATCACCCAACTGGATGCGACGTGGTCCGCCGATACCGTGAACCACTTCTTCGTTCACCGAAATACAAATCTGCCCAACGAATCCGCGGTAACCCAAAAACGCACTTCGACAATCGTTCTTCGCCATGAGATCAGCCGCAAGTTGATCGATCTCCTTGGTCGTCACCCCCGGTTTCACCTCGGCGAGCAATTGCTGCAAAATCTGCGAAGCAATTTTTCCCGATTCGCGCATGCGATCGATTTCTTTGGGGGATTTAATAGGAATACGAACGCGCATCATAAGATAAAGTAGCTTGGTAAATGTTAGGAAATGGATTCGATGTGCGCGAGGATGTTGGAGGAAATCGCATCACGACTTTCGGTGGCCGGAACGGAGAACAAGCAGCCAGCTTCACGGTAATGATCGATGACTGGAAGCGTGTAAGCGACGTATTCCGTATGACGATTCTTGAAATTCTCTTCGTCGTCATCTTGGCGTGACTTGGCTGCACCGCCGCATACTGGACAATTTCCTAATACGAGTTCATCGGTCTTTCCAGACCAACGACAATCCGGACATTCCACTCGACTGCGAATGCGACTAACTAATTTTTCATACGGAGCGACGAGAGCAATCGCGAGATCGATTTTCTTGGCGCGTTTAGAAAGCCATTGATCGAGATAATGCGCTTGGCCGAGGCTACGGGGAAAACCATCTAACACCCATCCGTTTTTTGAATCATGCCTGTCTAACCATTCGCCGAGGATGGGTTCCATCAAAGCGTCTGGCAAATAGCCGCCACGTGCGAGAATGGGTTCTGCGGCAAGACCAAGATCGCAACGCGTCTCGATCGCCTCACGCAACAACGCTCCGGTGCTCAGGTAATTAAGACCCAAGCGTGATGCGATCGCCCGGCCTTGAGTGCCTTTTCCTGAAGCGGGTGGACCTAGAAGAACGATTCTCATTGGATCAAAAACTCAGGAATAAGTAGATGAAATAGGAGATCCGCCCTAACGGTGAACTCTAGATCAACCCTTGGTTGAATTGTATAAGTAGGCAGCCGCAGCCACTACGATGATGATGGCAACGACCGTGTAGAGATAGACAATCGTATTGCGAGATGCAGCGTTGCCAGTGTTTCCAAGACGATCGTAACGACCTTTGAGTTTTCCTTTTCTGAGGAAACCATCGTAATGCTTCTGGATGAGGTGGGTTTCCACCTGACGCATCACGTCAAGCACCACACCAACCATGATGAGCAGTGAGGTTCCGCCGAAGAAGGTAAGAATCAATGAGCTCGGTGGTAATTTGACAACGGCTCCAGTCACGGCAGGAAGGAAGAACAAACCTGCGAGGAAAATGGCACCTGCGAAAGTGAGACGGGTCATCGTGAAATCGAGGAACTCAGCTGTGGGTTTTCCAGGGCGAACGCCTGGAATATAACCGCCATTGCGTTTCAAATCCTCAGAGATTTGAGAAGGTTGGAACATCATCGCAACCCAGAAATAGGAGAACAGGAAGATACCGACACCACCAAGAATGTAATACCATGTTCCACCACCCACTAGCTCGCTGTAAAGTGTGTTTGCCCAACCTTGATCTTTAAAGAACCACTGCAACATCATTGGAGGCAACGAGAGAACTGCGGTCGCGAAAATGATGGGCATCACACCTGCGTAGTTCACTTTGAGCGGAAGGTATTGAGTCTGACCTCCAAACTGTTTGCGACCCACCATGCGTTTGGCATATTGCACAGCGATGCGGCGCTGAGCTTGGGTGATTGCAATCGTTGTTGCGATCACAAACAACAACAGTGCGATCATCACAACCATCATGATAGGAGACCAAGCACCTTTATCTTTATCGGTGAAGAATTTCCATGCTTGAACCAATGCACCAGGAAGAGCGGAAATGATGTTGACTGTGATGATGATGGATACGCCGTTACCAATACCTTTCTCGGTGATCTGGTCGCCTAACCACATGAGTAATATGGTACCTGAAACCAAAGTAAGCATCGTGAGGATAACCCAAGGAAGCGACTGATCCACAACAAGCGTACCGAATTTCTCGATTCCAGCCATGTAAGGAATGTTCTCTGGATTGATGAGGGTTTGTGTGACGAAATACGCCTGCACAATCGCGATGGCAATCGTGATGTAACGGGTGTACTGAGTGATTTTTTGACGGCCGCCATCTTCACGGGCAAGTCTTGAAAATTTTGGAACGATCGCGGTCATTAACTGCACCATGATGGAAGCAGAAATGTATGGCATGATGCCCAGAGCGAAAACACCAGCTTGGGTCAGACCACCACCGGAGAAAACCTGAAGAATCGCACCGATACCACCTGCCTGATCAGGGCTTTTCTGTGCAAGTGAATCAAGCCATGCTTTGATGACCGATCCATCAACACCTGGTAGGGTGATATGCACGCCGAGGCGGACGATAACGATGATGGCGAGTGTAAAAAGAATCCTATCCCGAAGTTCGGGGATATTCCAAGTGTTCTTGAAGGCAGAGATCATGATATTTTAGAAAAACTTCAGAGTGAAAATGGTTACTTTTGATAACACGGAGAGGAAGCGCATGGCTTCCTCTCCTAAATCAGTGTTGTTGACGGTTGGTTCGTCAAACTTTGAGCTTACGATTTCGGAGCAGGATCAACGATACTACCACCAGCTTTTTCGATTTTAGCCTTCGCAGTTGCGCTGACTTTATCGAACGTAACGGTGAAAGATTTCTCTACTTCGCCGTCGCCAAGAAGTTTGATTTTGTCGCAAGGACCATTGACCAAGCCAACTTCGCGGAGGGCTTTTTCGTCGATGGTTGCACCCGCATCGAAGCGATAATCGAGATCACCTACGTTGACGACGATGAACTTGTCACGGAAGTCGTAGTTGTTGAAACCCCGCTTAGGAAGACGACGGTGAAGAGGCATCTGGCCACCTTCGAAACCAACACGTGTGCCGGATCCTGAGCGGGCTTTCTGACCTTTGTTACCTTTACCGGCTGTTTTACCTGTTCCGGAGCTTTCACCTGCACCGAGACGTTTGACACGATGTTTGGCGCCTGGATTTGGCTTTAAATTATGAAGTTCCATTTTTTAAATTTGGTTAAATCTGTCGGATTTGTCTGATTGGACCGATCCTACAGATCAGTTAGATTAGATTGCTTTTTCTTTCTGCTTTTTACCACGTGAACCGAGGATTTGCTCACGGCTGCGGACGGATGAAAGAGCTTTGAGGGTTGCTTTGACGACGTTGGCGTGATTGGAGGAGCCCATGGATTTCGCGAGGACGTCGCGGATACCAACTGCTTCACAAACAGCGCGGACACCACCACCAGCGATGATTCCCGTTCCGGGAGATGCTGGCTTGAGAAGCACTTTACCGCCACCGAACTCGGCGTAGATTTCGTGAGGGATCGTGCCGTCAACGATGTTCATCGGCTTGAGAACCTTACGAGCTGCTTCGCTAGCTTTTTTGATGGCGTCTGCAACTTCGTTGGCTTTACCGAAACCAAGACCGACTTTGCCGAGCTTGTTTCCGCAAACCACGAGGGCAGAGAAGGAGAAACGACGTCCACCTTTTACGACCTTGGCACAACGGTTGATGAAGACCACTTTTTCAGCGAGTTCATTGCCTTCGCCGTCAGTGATTGCTTGACGCTCTTCACGACGTGGGCCGCCGCTGCGACCGCCACGACCTTGACCGCCTTGGCCACCTTGACCGTTGTTACGGCCTTGGTATCCACCACGTGGTGCTTCGGTTTCTGGAGTTGTAATAACCGCATCAGCGGTTTCGTTTTCAGGAGTAGTAGCCATGTGTTAGGTGAAATTAGAATTTGAGACCGGCTTCGCGGGCAGAGTCGGCAAGGGCTTTTACCTTACCATGATAGAGGTGACCACCACGATCGAAGACCACGTCTGAAATGTTGGCGGCTTTCGCGCGCTCTGCGATCAGTTGGCCGACTTTCTGGGCAGATGCGATGTTGGCTGCATTGCCTTCGAAGCTTTTGTCCATGGTGGATGCGGATGCGAGGGTGCGGCCTGCTGAATCGTCGATCAACTGCACGTAGACATGTTGGTTCGAGAAATGGACAGCGAGGCGAGGACGCTCGGTAGTGCCGACCACCTTGCGGCGGATACGGCTGTGGATCCGTTGACGGATAGTTTTGCGTTGGATAGTGCTCATTAAACAGAGATGGTTTATGGTTATTTGCCGACGCTTTTGCCTTCCTTACGGCGGACTTTTTCGTCTGAGTAGCGGACGCCTTTGCCTTTGTAAGGTTCTGGCGGATAGAAGCCACGAACTTCAGCAGCGAACTGACCGACGAGTTGTTTATCGATACCTTCGACCTTGATCTTGGTGTTTTCGTTCACCGTGACTGTGAGGCCGGAAGGGATTGGGTGGAGCAAAGGATGCGAACGGCCAAGGGAGAGATCGAGATCTTTACCTTTGACAGCAGCGCGCAGACCGACGCCGTGGATTTCAAGATCCTTGGAGAATCCGGTGGATACGCCAGTGATCATGTTGTTAACGATGCTGCGAACGGTGCCGTGAAGGGCACGATGAACGCGTTGCTCGGAGGCACGGGAGACGACAACGGTGCCGTCTTCTGATTTGAGCGAGATACCTGCAGGAACCGAGAAGTCGAGTTTGCCTTTTGGGCCTTCGACAAGAACGGTGTTGCCTTCAACTTTGACGGCTACCTTTTCAGGAAGAGAGATTGGTTTGAGTCCGACTCGTGACATAATAGTTAGTAGGTTCGAGTTTGGGGATTACCAGATGTTGGCGAGGATTTCTCCGCCGAGTTTCTGACGTTTTGCGGATGCACCGGACATCACGCCTTTCGGTGTCGAAAGGATGGAGATGCCGAGGCCGGACAGGACGCGTGGGATATCTTGGGAACCGACGTATTGGCGGCGACCAGGTTTCGAGACGCGTTTGAGATCAGTGAGGACGGGACGACCATCGACAAACTTCGGGCTGATTTTCAGCTCGGTGCGCTCGCCGGTGATGACTTCGTATTTCCAGATATAACCTTCTTGTTTGAGAATCTCAGCGATGTCCGCTTTGATTTTGGAGTAAGGTGCGGTGAAGACTTCATTGCCTGCACGAGCCGCGTTTTTGAAGCGGGTGAGGAAGTCGGAGATAGGGTCTGTGAGAACTGCCATAATAGTGGTTTCCTTTAAATTCTATGGGGTTATGCGTTGGCAAGTTCGGCGTTTTCTTCAGCCTTCTTGGTATCGCGGAATGGCATACCGAGTTCGATGAGAAGCTCGCGGCCTTCTGCGTCGGTTGGAGCGGAGGTGACGAAGATCAGGTCGAAACCGATCTGGCGTTTCACTTGGTCGAGTTCGATTTCCGGGAAGATGGTTTGATCGGAAATACCGCAAGCATAGTTGCCGCGTCCGTCGAAGGATTTTGAGGAAATCCCGCGGAAGTCGCGAATGTTAGGAGCGGTGATGTTGATGAAGCGATGAAGGAATTCCCACATCTGGCTGCCGCGGAGAGTCACGCGTGCGCCGAGAGCTTCACCCTCGCGGAGTTTGAAGTTAGCGACAGCTTTTTTCGAGTAAGTGATCGAAGGCTTTTGGCCGGTGATCTTCGAAATTTCTGTGACGGCATCGTCAACGGCTACCTTGCGGTCTGGGGCTTTGCCCATGCAGGAGGTGACGACGATTTTTTCAAGTCTAGGGACTTGATGCGGATTGGTGTAACCGAGCTTTTTGGTCAAGTTCGGCACAACCTTGTCTTTGTAGTGTTGCAGTAGTGCTGGTGTACTCATTTTGTTTTAGCGGGTCAGCGCGTGGTTTGTGTTTAACGCTTAAGCGCGGGCGGCCTCCTTGCGGTGGCTTAGCCCAGTTTCTTTACATTGGAAATATGGACGGGAGCGTCGATGGTTTTGATACCGCCATCTGGATCGGCTTCGGAACGGCGAACGGCTTTTTGAACCGTGCGGCCACCTTGGACAACGACTTGGCCTTTGGTGGCGTTGACGCTAAGGACGGTGCCTTGTTTGCCTTTGTGGTTACCGGAGATGATTTCGACTTGGTCGCCTTTTTTGACGTGTGTCTTGATGCTGCTCATGAAAGTGGGATCGTTAGATTTAGATTAGAGAACCTCTGGTGCGAGGGAGACGATCTTCATGAATTGTTTTTCACGAAGCTCACGAGCGACGGGTCCGAAGATACGAGTGCCGCGTGGGTTGTTGTCTTTGTCGATGATGACGATGGAGTTGGAGTCGAAACGAAGCACCGAGCCATCTGGACGACGGACAGGATAAGAGGTACGAACGACGACTGCTTTCACCACGCTGCCTTTTTTGACGGAGGCGGTTGGGATAGAATCGCGGATGTGAGCGGTGATGATGTCACCGAGGCGGGCGGAGCGGCTGCGTTTACCGAGAACTCCGATCATTTTAGCTGTGCGAGCACCGGTGTTATCAGCAACGGTGAGCTTGGTTTCCATCTGGATCATGGCTTAGTAGATTTAAAATTTAAGATTAGGGATTAGAATCCGGATGAGCCGGGCTTAGTGAGTGAGAATTTCTGCAAGTGCCCAACGCTTGAGTTTGGATACTGGCTTGGTTTCGATGATGCGAACGCGGTCGCCGATGGCAGCCTCGCTCTTTTCGTCATGCACATAGTATTTCTTGGAGCGCTTGACGATCTTGTTGAATTTCGGGTGCGGAACGCGGGCAACGTGCTCAACGACGAGAGTTTTTTCCATTTTGTTAGAAATAACGACACCAACGCGAGTTTTGCGTTTGTGAACGGCGGTTGCGGCTTCCTGGGATGATTCGCTCATAATGATGGATCGGTTAGAATTGATAGGCGGTTAGCGAACAGCTCAGGCCTTCTCGGTGGTGATGGTGAGGATTTGTGCGATCTCACGGCGCACTTGTTTAAAACGAGCTGAGTTTTCAAGAGTACCCGCTGCGCGTTGAAGGCGCAGGTTCATGGTTTCTTGTTTGAGATCACGAAGGCGTTTGAGGCGTTCGTCAGCAGATAGTTCGCGGATGTCTTTGGCTTTAGAAGTGGCCATGGTATTTATCAGTTAGAAGGTTATTGGTGCGGGTTACGGGTCACGAGGCGGGTGCGGAAACCAAGCTTATAGGAAGCAAGGCGCATCGCTTCGCGTGCGGCGGATTCTGGGACGCCGGCTACTTCGAAAAGCATGTTACCAGGGCGGATAACGGACACCCAGGTATCGACGGCGCCTTTACCTTTACCCATCCGGGTTTCAGGGGGACGGCGGGTGATGGATTTGTGAGGGAAAATCCTGATAAAGACTTTGCCTTTCCGTTTGAGTGAGCGGTTGATCGCTACACGGCAGGCTTCGATTTGGCGGGTGGTGAGCCAACCGCGCTCGAGAGTTTGGAGTCCGAAGTCACCGAAGGCGACGGTGGTTCCGCGTTGGGCATTACCGGCGCGTGATCCGCGGTGACTTTTGCGGAACTTGGTTCTTTTGGGCATCAAAGGCATGGCTTATTTCTCCTTGTGAAAGTTATGTTTAAAATGAGGGCTTGTTAGGCTTGTAAATTATTGAGCGGAAGGTGCGCCTTGTGAGCGATTGTCTGGACGACCACCACCTTGTCGGCGATCACCACCACGATCTCCGCGGTTGTTGTTACGGTTTCCACGATCTCCGCGATCACCACGCTCGTTGCGTTCTGGTGCTTGACGGTTGTCGTCTTCTTTTTTGTTGATCCAGCATTTCACGCCGATGATACCGTAAACGGTACGGGCTTCTGCGAAACCATAGTCGAGAGGAACACGAAGGGTTTGGAGAGGCACCTTGCCTTCGCGATAACCTTCGGCACGAGCGATGTCAGCACCACCGAGGCGGCCTGCGCAACGAACGCGAATTCCTTCTGCGCCAAATTCCATAGCGGTCTGAATGGAGCGCTTCATGGCACGACGGAAAGCGATACGGCGCTCAAGTTGGATAGCGATTTGCTCGGCAACAAGTTGAGCATCGAGCTCAGGCTTGCGGATTTCGAGGATGTCGAGTTTGACTTGTGAGTCTTTGCAGATTTTTTGGATCTCAGCCGTCATGATTTCGATCTCTTTGCCTTGGCGACCGATGATAAGGCCTGGACGTGAGGAGTGAAGAGTGACGCGGACACTGTTCCATGCGCGCTCAATGATAACACGAGCAAGACCTGCATTCACCAACTTGGCTTTGAAGTATGCGCGGATGGCAAGGTCTTCGTGAAGTTTGGTGGTGTAGTCTTTGCCAGCGGCGTACCACTTGGAGCGCCAATCTTTATTGACGGCGAGACGGAAGGCGATCGGATTTACTTTTTGGCCCATGGTGTTAGGTGGAGAGTGTTAGATAAATGAATTATGCGGTAGCGGCTTCGGTTGCAGCAGCGGTTTCTTCGGTGGCTGGTGCATCGGATTTCTTAGCGGCGGCCTTTTTAGGAGCGCGCTTTTTCTTTTCCGGAGCTGCACCGACGAGGGTGATGGAGATGTGTGAGCTGCGCTTCAGGATGGCGCCAGCCGAGCCTTTGGCACGTGGCATGAAACGACGGAGAGTTGGACCTGCACCGATGACCGCTTGTTTGATCACAAGTGTGCTAGTATCTAGAGAAAAATTATTTTCCGCATCCGCGATGGCAGTCTTAAGAGTCTTCGCAATGAGTTGCGCAGCCTTTTTCGGAGTGAAGGTAAGGATATCGAGAGCGTTCGAAACGGGGAGTCCTTGGATCTCGCGGGCGACGTCGCGCGCTTTTTTAGGCGAGAGACGGACAAATTTAGTGGTGCTGGTGACTTCCATGGTCGGCGGTTTGGTGAGAGTTAATTAAACTTAGTTTTGGGTAAGAAGGACGGCGATGTCGCCGAGGCGGGGTGTGTGATCTTTAGAGTCGAGTTGTTCAACGAATGCTCCGGAAACTCCCTTACGGACATCTGCTAAGATGGCTTTACCGTAGGGTTGTTGTCCTTGCATGAGACGGAAGGTCATTCCGATTTTTGCGCCTTGGGTTTCCCCTAGGTTAAGGACAAGCATTCCAGATTCTTGGTCGAGGCTGACGATCCTTGCTTGCTGGAGATTGCCAGCGCGGATGTCGGGGCGGGGTTTCTGGCGGAGACCGCTGAGAGAGTCAAGCTCTCTCATAGCTGTTTCGACGCGAACGCGAGCTTCTGGGTCTGAAACAACCGCCTGGCGGAGGTAGTCTTGGACGTTGCCTGAGAGTTTGGCGGCTGAGGCTTCGAGTTGAGCGATGCGCTCGTTGGCGACCTCGAGGTCTGCAGCGGCTTGAACCAGGCGGTCGTCGCCTCCGTCGAGAAGGTTTTTACCGAGCGCTTCAAGACGTTGGCGAACTTGGTTTAGTTGTTCGCTGGAATTCTTTTCAGCTAGGTTTGCTTCTACGATGGCGAGCTGCAGCGTACGGTTTTGCTCTTGGAGTTGGGCGATGGTTGCTTTCAGTTGCTCGGCAGAAAGTTTCTCTTCTCCATGGCACGGCACGATGATTGCGAGCAGCCCAAGGGCAGCGGCAATGCAAGGTGTATGACTGGAGGTAAACATTTGTGGGGAAAACTTTAAACTTTAAATTCTAAATCCCAAGGAAGAGGCCTGAGCCGGAACTTGGAATGTGTAAGTAGAGTCTTGTTTGAGATTTAAAGTTTAAGATTTAGAGTTTAAGGATTATTTCTTACCGATACCACCGTGAGCACGGAAGATACGGGTCGGAGCGAATTCGCCGAGTTTGTGGCCAACCATGTTTTCGGTCACGTAGACAGGAACGAAAGTCTTGCCATTGTGAACGGAGAAGTTGTGGCTCACAAAGTCTGGAGTGATCATGGATTTGCGTGACCAAGTTTTGATCGGTTTGCGATCAGCACCGGCTTCGGCAACGGCATCGATTTTTGCGAGAAGCTTTTGATCGACGAATGGGCCTTTCTTGAGGGAGCGTGGCATATCTAGTTTAAGTTAGAGATTATAAAGGGATTACTTGTTCTTGGTATCGTGACGCGACTCGACGATGAAAACGCTGGTGGTTTTCTTACGTTTGCGGGTCTTCTGACCTTTGGCGTGACCCCATGGTGAGAGCAAGTGTTGGCGACCACCACCGGATTTGGATTTACCCTCACCACCACCGTTCGGGTGATCCACAGGGTTCATACACATACCTCGGACGGTTGGGCGGACACCTTGCCAGCGAGTGCGGCCGGCTTTTCCGGAAACTTCGTTCATGTGGTCGCGGTTACCGACGACACCGATGGTGCAGAAGCAGGCTTCGTGAAAGCGGCGGATTTCTCCGGAGCGCATTTTAACGAGAGCCCAGCCGCCGTCACGGTTAGAGAGAACAGCGCTTTGACCCGCGGAACGTGCCACTTTACCACCGCTACCTGGAAGGAGCTCGATGTTGTGGATTTCTGTTCCGAGAGGCACTTTACCGAGTGGCATGGCGTTACCCACTTTTGGAGCGACGTTTTCACCTGAGATCACTTTGTCACCGTCGGTCAAACCGGCAGGAGCAAGGATGTAGGATTTTACGCCATCTTTGTATTGGATAAGAGCGATACGGCAGGTGCGGTTCGGATCGTATTCAATGCCGAGCACGGTGGCTTCGACGTTGAGTTTGTTACGTTTGAAATCGACCAAGCGGTAGTGACGTTTGTGACCACCACCGATATGGCGGGTGGTGATGCGTCCGGTGTTGTTCCGTCCACCTGAGCGCTTAAGCGGGGTGAGCAGAGACTTCTCCGGTTTGCTTTTGGTGATTTCGTCGAAAGACGGAAGCTCCTTGTAGCGCTCGGATGGTGTGTTGGGCTTGAAAGTTTTAAGTGGCATGACTTGCTGACGTTAAAATTGGTTTCTATTTATTCCCACCGTGAGGCGGGATACTGGATTAGATGAGGTCGAGGGATTGACCATCCGCGAGGCGGACGATGGCTTTTTTGTAACTCGGGGTACGGCCTTGGTCACCACGGCGCTTGCGGCGGATTTTACCGTCGTAGTTTGCTGTGCGGACTTTGATGACCTTCTTATCAAAAATGGTCTCAACCGCTTGTTTGATTTCGAGCTTATTGGCGTTACGATCGACTTCGAGAACGACCTCATTGTTCTGCTCTTGAAGCAGTGAGGCCTTTTCACTGAGGCGGACGTTTTTGATGACCTGGTAAATGTCTTTCATGGTCGTAAGATTTCTATCGTTAAAGGATTAAACAGTGCGCTGGGCGAGGGTTGAGACAGCATCACCCACCAGGATGATGACTTTAGCGAGGAGCAGTTGCTCAACGTTAACGTCGGTTGCAGTAACCAACTGAGTCCAAGCGGCATTGCGAGCGGCCAGTTTGGTGTTGTCGTCGAAGTTACCCACGAGGAGGACCTTGCGATCGGCTTGGGTGATCTCGTTAACTGCGGCGACGAAAGATTTGGTTTTTCCATCTGCGATAGCGAAGGAAGGAACCGTGAAGATTCTTTCAGCACGGGTTAGATCACCAAGCACGCGGCGGAGAGCGAGTTTACGAACCGACTTCGGAACGCTTTTTGCGTAGGAGCGGTGACGTGGGCCGAAGACAACACCACCACCGACAAAGATCGGAGCGCGTTTGTCACCGTGACGGGCGTTACCGGTGCCTTTTTGTTTGTAGATCTTTTTGTTGTTACCACTGACTTCACCACGAGTTTTGGTGTGTGCGGTGCCGGAACGGCGGTTTGCACGATAAGCGGTGATAAGGTCATGGACTGCCTGGCGTCCTTTGTCCTCGCCGATGAGGACGAGGTTTGCGGAGGCGGCATCTGCTGCTGTGAAGGCTTTAGCTGACATGGCGGAAAGTTTCAGTTAGAAGGGTGAATATTGCGGTTGATCGGCTTACTTTTTCTTAGCAGCACGGATCGTGAGGTAGGAGCCTTTGGCGCCTGGGACGGAACCGGAAACAAGGATGACACCGTCTTCCTCGCGCACGGCGATGACTTTGAGATTTTGCACGGTCGACTTGGTGGTTCCCATGTGACCTGGCATTTTTTGGTTTTTCCAAACGCGACCTGGAGTGGATCCAGCAGCGATGGCGCCGGAACGACGGTGCATCATGTGACCGTGTGCCATTGGTTGACCGCCGAAGTTGTGGCGTTTGACAACGCCTTGGAAACCGCGACCGATCGTGTTACCGATGACGTCGACGTATTGACCAGCGGTGAAAAGAGCGAGGCCGGGATGTTCGGTTGGAACTTCGGTGCCGTTTTCAAAGCGGAATTCTTGGACGCGGCGTTTCGGAGCGGAGCCTGCTTTTTTGAAGCGAGCGAGGTCCGGTTTGTTAACACGAAATTCTTTTTGATCGTCAAAACCAACCTGAAGAGCGGTATAACCGTCGGTTTCAGGAGTTTTGGCTTGAAGGATGGTGTTGCCTTTCACGTCGATGACGGTGACAGGAATGCTGGAGCCCGCTTCTTTATCGAAGATGCGGGTCATGCCGATTTTTTTACCAATGAGTCCGAGTGACATAGAGATTTGAAATTAGAGATTTAAAATTAGAGATGCGAGGCCAGGGCAATGTTAGATGCGGATGGTGATGTCGACACCTGCTGGCAGGTTGAGTTTTTTGAGTTCATCGACAGTGCGAGCGGTAGGATCGACGATATCGAGAACGCGTTTGTGAGTGCGGATTTCGAATTGTTCAGCGGACTTTTTGTTGACGTGAACCGAACGGTTAACGCTGAATTTTTCGATGCGGGTAGGAAGCGGAATAGGACCAGCGACACGAGCGCCAGTGCGTTTTGCTGTCTCCACGATTTCAAGAGCCGAGCGATCGATGGCACGATGGTCGAAAGCACGCAGGCGGATCCGGATTTTCTGAGCTGACATGGGATTGAGGTGGTGGTTGGTTGTGAGATGTTTGTTAGAAGATTAAGCAACGCGGTCGATGGCAATTTCCTCGACGATGTTGTTAGGGACTTGTTCGAAGTGAGAGGGTGTCATGGAGTAGGAAGCGCGACCCGATGAGAGGGTGCGAACGGCTGTTGAGTAGCCGAACATTTCCTTGAGAGGAACATTGGCGCTGACGACGGAGAAAGAGCCTTTGGACTCCATGTGTTGGATCTGGCCGCGGCGGCGATTGAGGTCGCCCATGACGTCGCCTTGGTAGTCGTCCGGAGTGGAGACTTCGACGGCCATGATAGGCTCAAGAAGAATAGGACCTGCTTTTTTGAAAGCGTCACGCATCGCGAAGATGGATGCCATGGTGAAAGCGTTTTCGTTAGAATCGACGTCGTGGTATGAACCGTCGAGGATATCGACATGAACATCGATAACTGGGTAGCCAGCGATGACGCCGTTGGTGGTCGCTTCGCGGCAGCCTTTGATGCAGGCGTTGATGTATTCTTTCGGAATGGAACCACCGACGGTTTTGTTTTCAACGGTGATCCCCTTCCCTGCCTCATTAGGCTGGATGTGAAGGATGACGTGACCGTATTGACCGCGGCCGCCGGATTGTTTGACGAGTTTACCTTCGCCGCCAGCTGGCTTGGTGATGGTCTCGCGGTAAGTGATTTGTGGAGCGCCGGTGTTGGCGTCGACTTTGAATTCGCGTTTGATGCGATCGACAATGATTTCGAGGTGAAGCTCGCCCATTCCTGAAATGATGGTTTGGCCGGTTTCTTCATCGGTCTTGACCATGAAGGTTGGATCTTCGTCGGAGAGGCGGGAAAGTGCGAGAGCGAGCTTCTCTTGATCGGCCTTGGTTCTTGGCTCGACAGCCATGGAGATGACTGGCTCGGGGAAAGTTGGGGGTTCGAGGACGACGTCGTGTCCTTCAGCGGCGATGGTGTCACCGGTGGTAGCGTTTTTGAGGCCGACCATGGCAGCGATGTCACCGGCGAAGCAGGCATCGATGTCTTTGTGTTCATCTGCTTGAATGCGGATCAAGCGGCCGATGCGCTCAGACTTGCGAGTGCGTGGGTTGTAGACCGTATCGCCTTTGCGGACGACGCCAGAGTAGACGCGGAAGAAAACGAGTTTACCGACGAATTTGTCTGCCCAGAGTTTGAAGGCGAGCGCGGTGAATTTCGCGTGGTCGGTGGTTGGGATTTCGATGATGCGCTCGTGATTATCTGGGTCCATTCCTTTGGTGAATGGGATATCGAGCGGAGAAGGAAGGTAATCGATGACGGCGTCGAGGAGGTATTGAACGCCTTTGTTTTTAAAAGCAGAACCGCCGGCAACTGGGATTAGCTTGTTAGCTATGGTGGCGCGGCGGATGGCTTGTTTGAGATCTATAAGGGAGATTTCCTCTTCCATGAGGAATTTCTCACCGAGGATTTCATCGCAGTCTGCGGTGGTGGAAACGAGTTCGTCGTAGGCAGCCTTAGCGATGACTTGTTGGGTAGCATCAAGATCTTTAACGGTGTAGGTGGAACCGAACTGATCGTCGTCTGAGAAATAAACGGCCTTTTGGTTCACCACGTCGATCTGTCCCTTGAGCGAGTCTTCGGAACCGATTGGGATAAGGATGCGGACGGCGTTTGCTCCGAGTTTTTCTTTGATTTCGGAAACAACGCGTTCGAAATCAGCTCCGGTGCGATCCATCTTGTTAACGAAGACGATGCGAGGAACGTTGTATTTGGTAGCTTGGCGCCAAACGGTTTCAGTTTGAGGCTGAACCCCAGCAACGCCGCAGAATACCACGATGGCACCGTCTAAAACGCGGAGAGAGCGCTCAACTTCAGCAGTGAAGTCAACGTGCCCTGGGGTATCGATGATGTTGATGCGGTGTTTCTCTCCGTTGAAGAGTTTGGTGACGTTGTCTTCGTTGTGCTGCCACCACTCGGTGGTGACGGCTGCGGAGGTGATGGTGATACCGCGCTCGCGCTCTTGTTCCATCCAGTCGGTGGTGGCTGCGCCATCGTGCACTTCACCGATTTTATGAATCATCCCAGTATAGAAAAGGATACGCTCGGTGAGAGTGGTCTTTCCGGCGTCGATATGCGCAGCGATCCCGATATTACGGGTTCGCTCAAGCGTATAAGGACGATCTGGATGGTTGGGGTTCAAAACTTTAAACTCTAAACTTTAAATTTCAAAAAGAAGAGGTGAAATTAGAAGCGGAAGTGAGCGAAGGCGCGGTTGGCTTGTGCCATCTTGTGAACGTCGTCGCGTTTGCGAACGGCAGCACCTTGGTTGTTGGCAGCGTCTTTAATCTCGTTGGCGAGCGCAACATGCATCGGTGTGCCCTTGCGGTTGCGTGCGTAGGTGACGAGCCAGCGCATGGCGAGTGACTCGGAACGATCTGGATCAACTTCGAGAGGCACTTGGTAAGTAGCACCACCTACGCGGCGGGATTTAACCTCAACGCGTGGTTTGGAGTTTTCAACAGCACGGGTGATGACCTCGAGAGGATCAACCGTGTCGGTTCCTTCGTTGGCGCGATCGATCGCAGCGTAAACAATGCGTTGAGCGAGCGAGCGTTTGCCGTCCTGCATGACCTTGGTGATGAGGTGGCCGACAACTGGGCTGTCGTAACGTGGATCGCGGCGATCCGGCTTGGTGAAGATTCTTTTGCGACGTGGCATAACTTGAAAAGGTTAGGGATTGATGAAATTACTTCTTCTTGGCTGGAGCGGCTGCTGCGCCCGGTTTTGGACGTTTTGCACCGTATTTGGAACGTGCTTGACGGCGCTTATCGATACCGAGGGTGTCAAGTGAACCACGAACGATGTGGTAACGGACACCTGGAAGGTCTTTTACCCGGCCACCGCGAACGAGAACGATCGAGTGTTCTTGGAGGTTATGACCTTCACCACCGATGTAGGCGATGACTTCAAAGCCATTGGTAAGACGCACTTTGGCGACTTTACGTAGCGCGGAGTTCGGCTTCTTTGGCGTCCGGGTCATGACCTGGAGGCAAACGCCGCGGCGCTGTGGGCAGTTTACGAGAGCAGGCGATTTCGACTTCTCGACTGGAACGTGGCGTCCTTTGCGAACGAGCTGATTAATGGTCGGCATGATTTCCTTCGTGTTTCTGGATTTGTCTAAAAAATGAGTTGTTGGGACAAACCGGCACGAAGACGGGGTTTTTATAACCCGCAATCGCTTTTTTCCGGAGCTGCACCCGATAATTTCCCTGTATTGTGGCTGATTTGCGGCGTTTTTTATGCCGGTCAGCCTCGCTGTGGGGGGCGGGACTTTATTCAGCGGAATCAATCTGACAAGACCTTTTTGAGTTTTTTCTGAAAAAAATTCTTAAATGTGCATTTGGGTAGATTGATATCTCGCAAGTCCTTATGATTCGTTGAATTGGCAATGGATCATCCGGCAATGGATCATCCATTGAGGGTTCTTCTCTTTTACCGACACGAACTGACAAAGAAGACAAAAAGTAACCCTTCGAGCCGCATGAAGCTTGTTCCAAAAAATGACTTTCATGAGAACCTGAATATCTGGGGGTATTTTCGCCTCAGGATGAATATGAGTGCAGACATCATTGAGCCCTCGGACAAATAAGCAATCGGAGCCATGAAGGCGCCCCTAAGGACGTTCAATACACTTGACCTGTTAAGTTGAGGTGCTACGAAGCGCGGCATGAGCAACATTTTCTCTGGAACCATTCCTGCACTGATGACCCCTTGCGATGCCAAGGGAAGCCCCGATTTCAGCGCACTTGTAGAAACTGGACATCACTTGATCGGTGCGGGCATGGACTCGGTGGTCTATTGCGGATCGATGGGCGACTGGCCACTTCTGACCGACGAGCAGCGCCAGACAGGAGTGAAGGCTTTGGTGGATGCTGGGATCAAAGTGATTGTAGGAACGGGAGCGCAGAATACAAAAATTGCGGCGGCACATGCTGCCCATGCAAGAGAAGTTGGCGCACATGGTTTGATGGTCATTCCCAGGGTTCTTTCTCGTGGGCTTTCCCCAGCAGCCCAATACAATCATTTCACCGCAGTTCTGGAAGCGGGTGGACCGAATCTACCTGCAGTTATCTACAACTCTCCCTACTACGGTTTTTCAACCAAAGCGGATCTCTTTTTCAAAATGCATCAACAGTATCCGCAATTGATCGGATTCAAAGAGTTTGGTGGGGCTGCGGATCTGACTTATGCTGCTGAAAATATTACCACGGGAAACGACAAGCTCACCCTGATGGTTGGAGTGGACACACAAGTCTATCATGGCTTTGTGAACTGCGGTGCTGGCGGAGCGATCACGGGTGTGGGAAATGCTCTAACGAAAGAGGTGCTGCACATGGTCCGTTTGTGTAAACGTGCCGCAAAAGGCGATGCGAAGGCACGGGCTTATGCGCTGGAGCTTACCGAGGCAATTCGTGTGCTCTCCACGTTTGATGAAGGTCCAGACCTTGTGCTTTACTACAAGCGCCTCATGGTTCTCGAAGGACACGCTGCCTACGAGCATCAGATCTATGCCGACGATCAATTGAGCCCTGCGCAAAAAGCACATATCGACTCACAACACGCCCTGTTCCGCAGTTGGTGGAGTTCTTGGAGCGGCAAGGACTATTGAAGCAGACGGTGTTGAAGCAGACGGTGCTGTAAAAAACACCAGCGACTTTGGCAAACTAACCAGAAATTGGTGGCAGGGGGCGGATTTGAACCGCCGACCAAAGGCTTATGAGTCCTCTGCTCTACCGCTGAGCTACACTGCCATTATCCATGATCCCGCACAAAGCGGGGGTGGAGGAAATGCATGATGCCACCGGATTTGTCAAACGGAAGATCGCGGAAAGTCATTTTTATCCTTCACCGGGTGGGGATACGACGATGATGCGTTCGACGCCGCTTTTTGAAAATTCATCCCAGTAACGTTTTTCCCAAGCCACGGTGCGAGCACGGCGTTGCTCTTCGGTGAGTGCCTCCCATGCGGGTAGGCCGATGGATTTCACGAGATCGCGATCTGCGAGTCGGATAGTCAGTTCATCCCAGAAACTCTCATTGCGGAACTCCTCGTAGCATTCGTGGTAAAACATTTTTTCTTCCACCTCTTTTTTAACCCGGAAACGTTTGGTTTCCTCGTCGAACTCAATGATCGCCGCCAAGCCGTTTTGTGCGGCTTTGCCCAGCATCTTGCTTTCGAAATCCTCGTATTCGGAAATCTTCTGATCGGCCGATGGCTTTTGATTCCATGAAGCCACGCTCACCGCAAGGCTGAGCATTTCAACCAAGGTCGCGAGTTCTTGTTCGGTGAATCGGATGTGCATCTGGATGAATAAGAGCAGGGAAACCTAACAAAAGAAACATCCAACTTTACTTAGCTGCGTGCTTATCGATTAGGCGCTGCCAGTAATCCTTCCAATATTCATCGTAGTAATCCAGACCCGCGATGCGGATTTCCTCGGAATCGACCACGACGGGGGCTTTGGCTGGATCGTAACCCGCGAGGTGATCTTTGCCAGCGCGCTTGCGTGGAGAAACGAAACGCCATTCGCCGTTGCCTAGAACCTCTTCGCAAAATTTCGCGAGATCGGGATCGTAGGCTTTGAGTTGATCGCGGGTGGAGATGTGGTTGTGATCGTGATCCATCGTCCGATTCGTGTTGAACCAGCATTGCACGCCTTCGGCGAAAAACTCTCCGCGGTTTTTTGAGGCGTAGCAATCTTTGGGTCCACCAAAGACTATCAGCACTTGATCTTTTCCGGTTACCTTGACTTGGGAATTTGTGGGTTTTTCATTCACGAGAATATCTCCCCCATCTAGGCATTTCTTTAATAAATCAGGCGATTGTTTGGGAAAGGCTTTCACCAAAGCATCTAACAGAAGCACCGGTTCATCGCCCTGCACCCTGCGGAAACGTTGTGCCGCACGGCCGTCCTGCCAGCGTTTATTCGCCATGGACGCCTCATAGGTCGCCGTCCATTTCTTTTTTAGTTCCTCATCAAAACCCGGGCCGTGAATCACATGTCCGAACTCATGGATCAGGATGCTTTCGATCTGCATGCCGCCCTCGTATTCCATCACGTCTTCTTCAGCAAACAACACCACAAACCTATTGTCCTTCTTATCGAGAAATCCGCGCTGCCGCCAGTTGTAGAAATTCAGCTCTTTACCGATTAATGCTGATTTGTATTGGGGCACTTCGGAAGTCAGTTCGTTATGACCAACCAAAATACAAAGCACTTTTTGATCGCGGATCCGTTGCGCGATGTCCGGCTTGAGCTCTTTCATCATCTGATCAAACAGATAAGCCGTCTCCAAATGCGTGACATCCGGAACCTTTGCCGAGGTCGCAATCAAAATATCCTGCACCATCGTGCCTTTTTTGAAAAACGTTCCATCCAGCTTGTATTCTGTTAGAAGCTCAGGGGTCAGCGGCTTGACCTCGTGGGCCGACGTTAAACCGCCCGTGGCGAAGATGAGAGCCAAGATGAGCGGGAGTTTTCCAAGTCGATAAAGATTCATAAGTCGAAACCCAAGCAGCACATGCCGCGCCATGCAAGCTGCTTTGTATTTCTTATTCGCTCTATTGGAGAACTCCATTGGCTGATGGATTACCGATTGATGATTGTTGATTTTGGATGTTTGATTTATTCAAGTAGCTGCCGCGTCTCGCGGCAGGCCGTGCAAGTGGCGTCCCGCCGCTTTGCTCCCCAACTCCCCTGCCGCATTGACTTTCAAAGCAGTGCATGGTTGATGACGGGAGTGAATGACGAGCACACGGCGAAGACCAAACTGAGTTTCAGGAGGAAACTTTTGTATGGCATCATCGCCTTCTTCCTCGTCTTCATCGGCTTGCTGTTTTGGCAGTTGTATACCTACAATAACGCCGTCCGCATGGCGAAGGAGGCTGGGTTCTATTGGTCGTGCGACGACCCAATAAGCCTCATTCGGCGAAATTGGCGCTATGCATTTGAAAATTCCACATGGGGCCCACACGACCGCGTGCTTGTGATAAAAAAAGTCTCCACCCTTGATGACTACCGCCAAATGCTCCAATACCTGCGCCCAACGGCACTCGATATTAGCGGCTGTCCCGAGTTAAAAAATGTCAACGCACTCAAGGGTCTCACAGATCTAGAAATACTCACCCTTAGAGCCTGCACCGCGCTACAAAACGTTGACAGCCTCAAGAGCATCTCCTCACTAGAAGATCTCGACCTCAGCGGCTGCCACAAAATCCCCGCCGCCGATCTACGAGAACTAAGCGCGGCACTTCCGAAAACGAACATCGTCTTCCCCGACAACACAAATAATCCGCCTCAGGAATAGACATCCCTCATCGCTTCCCTCTCGACACATCACCTCGTGCTTGCATAGCTTTTTACGTTAATCAAAAAACCATGATCTGGGATCTTTATCAACAACAGCAAATCAACGATGCGGAACGTACTGCAGACAAAGCCATTTCTAAAGCAGATCGGTACGCTGGAGATATTTCGGATCTTCGCAACCATGTTGAACGCCTCTCTCTCGCCTCACAAGCGATGTGGGAGTTGCTACAAAACTGGGCGGGAATCACCGAAGCGGAGCTTGAGACGAAAATGATAGAAATCGATGCACGGGACGGACGGATCGATGGTAAAATGGGCACGGCGCCCATCAACTGCCCGGCCTGTGGGAGAACAACAAGTTCAACCCGCGATACCTGCGTGATGTGCGGTGCGCCTACGAGACGAAAGCATCAGTTTGAGAGTTAACAAATTCCATCAAAATAAGTAAAATTGAACTTAAGAATCCAACCATCATGATCCCTGAAAACCAGCAACAGCCCACCGTTATATTTTGGTTCAAGTTTTACGCAGCCTCGTTGAGTTTCCTCTATTTACTCACGTTAGGCTTTTCGCTTTTTTTGATCTTTGGTGATACCTCCTCGATGGAGATGGAAGAGACCTTTACTAAATTACTCGGCGTAGTCTTGCTCTTTATTAGCCTGGCTCTCATGGTTGCCTGTTTTCTGCCGCTAGTGCTTGCGCCCAGACCATGGCTCTGGGTTTACAATCTTCTCATCATCTGCCTCGGCATGACCAGTGCGTGCTACCTTCTCGTTTGCATTCCTTTGCTGATTTTTTGGCTGAAACCAGAAACTCAGAGATACTATGGAAAGAATGTGATTTAGATTCATTCATTTACTGCAAAACGATCGTCTCTGAACCACCTGGGAGAACTTCTGTGATGCGAATGAGTTTGTTAGAATCATCGAATAGGATCTGCATCGTCTTCGCACCGAGTGTGTAGATGAGAGGATTGGATTTCGCGTCGGTGGGTTTACCAAGGACTTCGATCACTTGATCGCGGTTCATGCCGATTTTAAGATTACTTGCCTCGCTACTGAGTTCACCGCGACCAAATTGAATCTTACCGATTTCGATTTTCTCTCTGGGTTTATCGAGGCGGATGGTGATGTTTTCGCGTTTTTCGTTGGGTCGGCCCCAGTTGGTAAAGACAGTGGCGGTGATGGTGGCTGGACCGACTACGGTTTGCTGATGGGAAGCGAAGTAGTTGGTTTTAATCGTGTAACTGCCAGTGGGCGCAACGCGCATAAGATATTCTTCCGGGCCGTATCCATCGGTGATGTCTTGTGAAACGAATCCGCCTTGGCCAGTGCGGTTGTTGCCGTAATAAGCTTCTTCACCACCGGGTTCTAGCACATGGAGATCGATATCTGTCGAATCCGCATCCCATGACATAATGATGCGTAGATCGGTATCGAGATTTTCTCGCAGGCGTTTATCGTATTCTGGAATTTTCGGTTTGGAGTCTGATTTCCATTCTTTCTTTTCAATCGATGCAACGAGGGCGTTTAGCTCCTCGAGAGCAAAGATGGAAATGGTGTCGCCGTGGCGCTGCCATTTACCGATCGCACAATCTAACAATAACTGCATCGCTTCTTCCAAATGTGTGTTGGAGCCAGTCGCTTGGCCGTGATCGGCAAGCACGAGCGCGAGATCGCGGAAGGATTGAGGTTGCTCGGGGCGGAGCTTGGCAACGCGACGCAGAATCACTGCCGCAACTTCCAACTCATCGGCTTGACGCAGACGCCATGCAAGAACCCGCAGCATCGCCGCATCTTCGATACGCATTTCAGCTAAATTCGTCAGGATGCGTCGGCCATGTTTCTTATCGCCGTTTTTGTAAAAGAAATCGGCACAATCGAGAAAGAACGCGGGGCTTTCCGTCCACTTGGTGCGCTCGCTGAGATAGGTGGCGTAGCGTTTCTCTTTATCAGTTTCAGCGATGGCTTTGAGGTAAGGCGTTTTCGGATCCCATGGCTTGATAGTGATCGATGAGTTAGCGGCTTCTTGACCATCTGCTTTCTTGTCTACTGCCATACCAGTCATTCTCTCCCCTGCTTGTGGAGCAGAGGCAGGAGCTGCGAATGCATCGGCGGTTGAATCTTCATTAAGTCTACTTTCCCGAGCTTCGCCCCTGTGAGATAAAGCCCTTGGCATCCCACGACTGCGGAAGTCTAACGAACTTTCATCGTTTAAATTCAAACCTTCAGCCCTTTTGGCTCCGCCATGACGATTCGGTTTTCCTTTCGAGAAATCGGTTTTCCACCATTCCACACGGGCTTGCCATAACGCGACAAGTTGTTCGATTCGCTGATTATCTGTTAGACCTTGTTTTTTCGGCCGCGATTTCATGACGGCTTGCCATTGATTGCGCATTTCGGAAAGCGATGCCGGAGGTTCAATTTCGTATTGAACCCATTGATCGAGAGTTTCAAGGACGATGAGAGAGGTCGCTGGACTGACGAGCCCGTAGGTTCTACCCAGAGAGAGCAGCTCATCTTCCATCTGATCGGCGCGTGGTGAGAGTTGGTTCACCCGAGCGGAAGCCCATGCGGTGGCGAGGACTTTGCCTTCTTTGGCATCAGCTTTGCGCAGGACAAAAGGATCGGAGAGTGTGCCATCGGCATAAGTGATCTGAACACTTGCTTCATCAGCAGTGAGCTGACCTAACAACTTGATGCGTCCGTTTGCCGATTGGCCGATACCTTGGACATGGGCGATACCCGTACCGCGTAGGCCGGTGACGCGGGCTGCTGGGCTAGAAATTTCTTGTGCAGCAGAAGCGATCTCTTGAGTTTTTAGATCAATCAGAGCGCCAGCACAGGCTTGGCGGAGGGTTTCAAGATCTGCAACGGATTGAGAGACAACTGCGATGACAGGCACTCCTTCAAAGGCCAGCGGCATACCGGATAAGGTGTCCAATGCATCGCTGAATAAAAGCGTCCGAGATCTTTTAGATTGATCTGCATTTGGATTTTTCAGGCTGGTCGCAAGCGCGGCCAAATCGCTACCACCATCGAAAGGTTCTGCTTTGATTGCAGCAATGAGTTCATCGGCAGATTTGAAATCGCGTGATGGCTCGACCACATCACGAAACACCGTGAGTTTGAAGGCATTGGCTGGGATTTTTGAAAGGAGTTCGAAATCTTTGGTTAGATCCGCAACCGCACGACTTCCTGATGCGTCCCAAAGGATATGTAAAAGTTCGATGCCTGGGCTGTCTGATTTTTTAGCAACCGCAGGAACCGTCGATATCATGAACCAATTTTTCCCTTCGGCATCGCGCTGGATTTGATGAAGGGATTTTGGAAGTTTTGGTAGAGCAACGATGATGTCCTCGCCGGGTTTCGTATCCTTCGATGAAGATTTCACACGCCAGACGTTTTCTGCTTGTTCAAAACGCTTATCCCCTAGCCCACCGATTTCTGGACGAACATCGGCATGGGTGCTGACTTCAATTTCGATGTCGAGCTTCGTGATGCTTTCGCGTGGCAATCCAATCGGCAGAGCGGCGTCACCATTCGTAGCAGAAAGCAGCGGAGTGATGTAAGTCAGACGAATCCGACGTTCCCCTTTCGCAGGAAGTGGAAAAATGCGGGTGCGGTAGAGATTGCCTTTCACGTGCTCGACCAGACCGGGATCGACCTTACGACGCACTTCTGTTTCAAAAGCCACCCTTGCTTTTTCTTTAGGAACGATCACTCCATCGACCAGCACACCATTGATATCGAGTGCATAACCACAAACCGATGCGCCATCTGGCAGAGGGAAGATTAGATCACCCTCGAGTTGGCGACTGTTTGGATTATGAAAAACGAGAGTGGTTTCAACCACGGCGTAAAGACCGTTGATTTTCGCAGACACTGCCATCTCACGAGTCTGCATGGGCCCGATATCGGGATCTCGGCGGTTTTCTGGGAAAATAATTTCAATGCGCGGCGGAATCGGTCGCGGTGAAGTGGTCTCCTTTATGTTGCCAGTAAATTGTCAGATTTATTAATGTCCTTGTCTGGTCTTCGGGAGTCTTTGTTATTGTTTTGGTTTCTTAGCGGGTGAGGTGGAATGGAGAGGCTGGAG
>Ga0315901_10002365_pt1 | contig 25943 bp, 19 predicted proteins | sample LakEriMetagenome_10_FD_203761 | JGI IMG/M metagenome (GOLD analysis project Ga0315901, IMG submission 203761) | Freshwater fungal communities from buoy surface, Lake Erie, Ohio, United States - Buoy 2 MA116 | ecosystem: Environmental > Aquatic > Freshwater > Lake | place: USA: Lake Erie, Ohio...
CCTTCCAAAAAGGTTGCTAAATTCGGTTCACGCTCTGCGAGCTGAACCAGAATCTCATTCCGCAGATTCGATTCAAGGGCTTGAACGAGTGTCAGCACCCTCGCCCGTCCGCCAACTTGTTGACCCGAACGGCTCAGCGCTCGGCTTGTCTTCAAAGACTCCAAATCCTCCTCGAGTGCATCGAGAGCCACGTCATCAAGAATTTTTTCCTTCGCCAGAAGCAGCAGCAAACAAACTTGCCGTTCAGGCGCGAACTCACGAAAAATAGATGCCGCACGCACCGCGGGTAGCGAACCAATCACTGCAGCAACAACGGAATCTAGTTGTGTGCGCAGATGGTTCAGTAAGACCCAGTCCGGAATTTCCCGACAGATTTCAGCGACTCGCGAAAGTCGCGGCAATTCAATACCAGCAAAGGTCTTAGACCGTGGAACTGTTAAAGAACGCTGCCCCGCTTCTATCTTTTGAACAGTGGCAAGAAATTCGCTGCAGACGGCCTCTACGTCATCTTCATTCCAATTCTTTTCAGACAAAAGCGCACGCAGGACACGCGTCTGCTCGGAGGGAGCGAGCGCTGAAAACAAAGCACCTGCCTGCTCGTGACCAACAATAGACAAGAGCAATGCAACTTTTTCCGAAGGCGATGTCATCATTCCCTAATCTCCAAGAGACCATAGGACCATAGAGGAGATCGGCTAGCGTGCAGAAAAATTAAATCAGACACCGGAAGGCAATCAAAAAGCAGACAATCACAGAAAAGAAAAAGGATCGACGTCCACCTTGATAATTGAGTGAAACTCTTTTCGGCTCGTTAGCTCGACGGGGACCAGACGCGAAGGATGAATATCTTTTCGCGCCGCAATGACAAGATGAACACGGTAGCTGCCCTTTAATTTCGACAGTGATGCGGGCATGGGTCCAGTCAATCGCACGTCCTGCGGTGAAAGGCTTTGACTCGTCCATAAATGGGTTAATTCTTTTTGAATGGCCATGGCCTTATGCATCAAAAGACTTTCATTCGAGTGGTGGAGTTCAATCAAAATTTGCCGGCTCACCGGAGGATGCCAGCCAAGCTCTCTCATTTTGAGTTCGTCTTGCAAAAAAAGATCGACATCGCCTTTTAATGCTCGATGAATCACAGGATGACTTGCTCCCAATGACTGCACAGCAACAAACCCTGACAAATGACCGCGCCCAGATCGTCCTGCAGCCTGACAAAGCAATTGAAATGTTCTTTCGGATGCCCGGTAATCCGGAATAAAAAGACCGTCCTCAACATTTAATACAACGACCAGTGTGACCCGCGGAAAATCATGTCCTTTGGAGAGCATTTGCGTTCCAACCAAACACTCTGTTTCACCGGTCTTGAATTTTGAAAGAATGGACGCAAGACGTGTCTGACTCGTCAATACATCTCTGTCGAGCCTGTCAACCACCAATCCAGGGACACGTTCAGCAATTTCTTGCTCCAGATTCTGAGTTCCAAGTCCCATCTGCACTAAATTTGAACTACCACACCCAGGACAAACAGTGAGCGTCGATCGAGAAAAACCACAATAATGACATAACTCACGCGCACCCTTTGCATGTAAAGTAGTGCTCACCGAACAGTGCGGACAGCGCAAGGCTTCGCCGCAATCTGTGCACAAAGCGAATTGAGCAAACCCACGGCGATTGATAATCACCATACTTTGCTCGCCCTTGGCATGAGTCTGAGCAAGACGTTCGATCACTCCCGGGGCAATCACCTGCCCGGAAAACGCAAACTGAGAGGAGCGCACGACCCCTCGATTTAATCCGCCTGTGGAATGTAACTGAGGACGAAACTGAAAGATGTCCATCTGATTTGTTTGCCGAGAATGTTTGGCCTGAAGATGAACAATCGAATAACGTTTTCTTTGAACATTAAAATACGATTCAAGAGACGGAGTGGCAGAACCCAAAACACAACGCGCACCTTCAAGATGAGCTCTTTTAACGGCGACATCTCGCGCGTGATAGCAAGGGAATTCATCGCATTTATAACTCTGCTCATGTTCTTCATCAACCACAATTAATCCCAGTTGTTCGAGCGGCGCAAAGACAGCCGACCGCACTCCGAGGACGACGCGCGCCTGATTGTTAGCCACTCGAAACCATTCACGCTCGTACGCGACTGATGTTAGACCTGAATGCAAAACGGCCAGCTCGGTTGGAAAATGAACCCTAAAACGCTCACACATCTGTGGCGTAAGGGCAATTTCAGGAAGAAGAATTAAAGCTGACTGTCCGTGTCGGAGAGTCTCTGCGACCAAGTGCAAATAGACTTCTGTTTTGCCGCTGCCAGTGACGCCTTGCAATAGAGTCGTATGACCGGCGGCTGATGCAGCAATCTGCAGATAAGCCGATTGCTGTTCGGTGTTGAGAGTTTTTAAAGGCGCAGACGAATGAGCTTGAGCCAAACTATCAGAAGCAGGCCCTGCTGCAGGCATCGTTCGAGGTTTTCTTTTATTCCTTGATGTTTCGACAATTGTCTGGTGATTCTTTTCAAGACGTTTGAGACGCTTGGATTGTGCCTCAACGCTCCACAAAAAACCGGGCCCAGCAAGATGAATGGTTCGACCCATTGGCGATAAATAATAATGCGAGACCCACTCAAGCAATTCGAGAATCCGAGTTTTCAAAGGTGGGCAATGTTCAACGAAGCCGGCTATCGCGCGACATGCAAATGCAGGTTTGTCGCACCAGCGCAAAAAAACTCCGATCAGCAGCCGCCCCTGGACCGGCAGCCTGCACAGACGACCGGCCTGCAATTGCTCTGCCCATTCCACTGGCACCTGATAGGTCAGTTCATGTGCGGTTGCATGCGCAACGGCAAATACAGCAAAAATATCCGAAGACCCTGACATCGAGCAACCTACGTTTTTGGCCAGCCGAGCTTACCACAGAGAATTTTTTGAAGGCGCAACATACCATCATAATTCAAGGGACCGCAAAGGGGGATGACATTTAAAAATCAGGCTCTCTTATTTGAGTGAAGGGCTTGGTTTTTTGATTCCACTACGCTACCAAACGTAAAGTTCATGCGTGAACAATCCTGTAGAACACTGAAAGGTCGATCCCTTGACGGACTCTTTGCAGATACAAACAAATCCGACGGAAACCGGACAAGAGTTTGCACTCTTTGATGTCGATGGGACAGTCATTGCCAAAGACTCATTTCGCATTCTTATTAAGGAATTAATCTTTAACGGCTCAGTATTCAACGCACTGATTCGTTCTGTCCTTGCAGCCACCTTGTTCACGGGACTCGCAGTTTTTCGAATCTTCGGTTGGGTCGAGAAAACTCAATTCAAAAGTGCTCTCCTGTGGAGTGCGACCGTCGGATTAGGCCGTAGGGAATCCATTGCGCGGATCCGCAAAGCGGTCGATTTGCAAGTCCGGCCGTTGTGGTTTTCGGAGGTCCTCCCCGAGATAGACAAGCACCGATCGCTCAAACGAAAAATATGTTTTGTGAGTGCATCAGGGGAACTTTGGCTACGAATGCTGATTAATCAAGTGGATCTGGGCCCAAAATTAATTATCGGTAGCAAACTGATGTTTTTCTTGGGGGGCATCACCTTACGGGGACGCAATTGCCTCGGACAAGAAAAAATTCACCGTCTCAAGGCCGTTTTGCCTGTGGACGCGATTTGGGACATTGCTTATTCTGATCATCGGGCTGACATGCCTTTGCTCAGGGCATGTCGAAAGCGCATTGTTGTAAATCCCACGAAAAAAAATCTACAAATCTTCCAGAAGGTGTTGGGCACCAACGGCTTTCAACTGGTCCACTGGACTACGCCGGGCGCTCCACACGAGGCAAAGACGACACAAACCCAATAATTTCTGGATACTCAAAAAATTTTCGTACTTTTCCTCAATTCTTTTTGAATTTGTCCGATGACACAGGGCTCGGTGTGTGGGCTTGTTTCATTGGCTGGGAGTTTAAAAGATGAACAGCAAACGAACTTGGACTCTTCTTGTTGGCGTCGGCGTTGCGGTGCTGACAGGCACCGTGCTTTGGGTATGGCAGGAAGATTGGGCTCAAGAACCTCGACAGAAGCTCTTAAGCCGCAATACTGATCCAATGCGTCCTCCCAAACCAAATTGGGAGAGTGCAATTTCGAAAAATGAAAAAGAGAGTTTCTCAACCAACTCAATCGATGATGGAGCATCACCTCAGCAGCCCGCGACGGCCAACGGAGAAAACTCTCGAGGGACAGACGGCGTTTCGCGACCCACGCTGGAGCATCCGCCCAGGTCCGCGGATGTGCGTAAGGAGGCCGCACGTCAACCTCATTCAACGCCGCAAGCACTGCTCACATTTGCAGAAGAATTATCTGTTAGCATGCAAGGAGCATTTAACGATCCCGCAACCCGCTATGAAGTCTCACGTCAACTGATTGCCTGTGCTCGTGACGGACAATCCAAAGGAACAGCACAAGCCGCACGAGCTCTTTGTTTGTATAATTTAGGCCGCTTGAAGGAACGATATCCGGAGGAATTAACTCCCTCGTACCAATCCTTATTGGCAGAACTTCCCGAAGATCTGATCTTCGTGTCTGGTGTTAGCAAAAACAACGGGGAAGAACTTAAATGAAGAGATTGAAAAGTGCTGAATTAAAATCCCTTGCATGGACCTGTGTTCTCGCAACCAGCCTCTTTTCGTTGCTGAGCTTGACTGCTTGTAAAAACCTTAGAGAAAAGGTTGACCCTCCAGAGTTGCAAACGGGCGAAGCGCGTCCCGCTGTGCCTGAACTGAACTTGAACCTTAGCATTCTGGTGGACAACAGCCTGTCTGACACAGAGCAAAAACTTCTTTCAGAAGATTTTAAGTTTCTTCAGCAAATTAGATTTAAACCATCTCCTGGTAGTTATTTTGACAAGGCCTTTGGCAGAGGCAGTGAAACAAGCGTCATAAAATTTATTGATGAGCGCATCGGCTACTTCATCGGTGCAAAGGTCGATGACAATAAACGCTTTGGATACACAACCGCAATGAAATCAGAAAATGACAAAGCGGTGACCATCGCAACCAACATCGGCACTGCCGCGTGGTTGGCAGCCATTGGGCGAAAACGTCCGATATCGTTCTTTGTCAACAACAGTGCTGTTCCAGTCACAGATCCGCGCATTGGAATTGTGCAGTTGGCGGAAGGCTACACAAATTTTGCCGGCAGCGGACGGCCAATGAACGCACTCGCCCGCACTGCTGTGCTTGTTCACGAAGCCAGACACAGCGATTGCACCGGCGGGCTTAAGGAACGTGACGTATTGAATCTCACCATTGGACAGCCTCCTGAGAACAGATCTTGCGGCCACCTTCATACGATTTGCACAGCAGGCGACTACGCTAATTTGCCGGCCTGTGACGGACGCGAATGGGGTGCCTACGCGATGGGTTGGCTGTATGCCAACGAGTTCGCAAAAAGCTGTGAAAACTGCACCGAAGCAATGCTACAAACCGCGGCTGTCGTGGCTATCGATTCCCTCCAGAGAATTGAAAAATCGACACAAATAGCCATGAGACAGGGAACCCTTCCGCCCCCTGATCTCAGCAGCGATCCTCGTGTGCGTTAAATCTCTTCGGTCTCGATCAAGGCCCCGTCTGAATTTTCCTCGACTGCTGCTGGTGCCAGTGAGTCTTCGCTTTCAAACTCATTGGTTTCTTCCGTCAGCATGCGGTTCCTTGCATCCAAAGGATCGCGTAAAACAAGAGGAATCAAAGCACGCGCCTGCTGAGCTAACTCGGCATCAAAATCACTGAGTCGCGCCAAGCTTTGCAAAAATGTTGCAAAGCGAAACAGCACCATCATGCAGTCTCCAGCAGAAAAGTGCTTCGTCGTATGTTCTTCAACCAACTGCTCCCAAGACATCTGTTCGTCAATCCATGCCGAGACGATCGAAGCAGCCGCCATATTGAACTCACGAAACACCTTTTGTCCGCTTTCTTCCCGTCGAAAACCCAACTCATCATAAAGTTCCGGAAACAATTCTTCGGGATAGTGAAATTCAATTTCTTTGACCATATTCAGGTCATTTAAAAATTCCATGTCGGCATACGTTTCAGGAATCTCTTTGAAATGGGCCGAACAAAAACTCGCCATCATTTGCAAATAGTGGCGCAAATTATCAACGTTGATTTCACCTTGAGCCAACTTGCGTGCGATTATAAGCCCTCCTGCTTGCGGAAAATGCCGCGCAAGTTGTCCCATTAATGTTGGTACCTGATTTTCGAGGGCACCGATGGTTGAAAGATGCGTGATGATTTTCTGCAATGTGCTCTGCCGACTTTGGCTCATCAGCGTGTGACAGGGCAACTTTGCGGGACAACGTGAGCAAGGAATCGAACTGCGTTGATGACCCTTAAAAAACTTTTGGTATGTTGCAGGAATGTCGCTGCATGCCAAAAGATCTATTTTAAAGTCTTTATAAAGTAACGCACTGATCAGTTCATGATCAGCGACAATCACCTGCTGCGGATCACGGCCGCGCATAAAAAATGACTTTCGGTAGAACTCAGACAAGTAAGCGATGCTTTCCTTTTGTCCAAGCAATCCAAGAACAGTCGTTGGATCAAACTTGAGTGATGAGCGGCATGGTTCTCGGCCTGTCGGCTTTTGCTCAGCAAACCGCCCGAGGTTCATCCACAGCGAAAAACCATAGGTGTCTTTGCCTCGTCGTCCGGCGCGGCCCAGCATTTGCATCACTTCGCTCGCGCTGTATTTGGTTTCACCGCCCTCACTTGGTCGCGATAAATCAGAAATGAGTGCGCTGCGCACCGCGAAATTAACACCCAAAGATATTCCCATTGTGCCGGAGCAGACTTTCAGAAAACCCTCTTTGAGCACTGTTTCTATTGCCACACGGCCGGGCGGGATTAATCCACTGTGATGAAATGCAATACCAAAACGACGGATCATGCGCTGTAACTCGTGGGGGACGTAGTCCCATCCACTCAGCGTATTGAGCCGGTCATGCAACGACTTTAACGACTCATCGGTTATGGTACCTTGAAGACCGCGCGACAAGACATGCGCAATGGCTTCGACGTCAGCTCGCCGGCCTGCATAGACAACCACAGGCCCCATATTCTGTTCCAGCGCGACCCGCACAGGATCGATCAGTTCATCAAAACGCGCTTTGTCACGGCGGCGACGGTTGGCTTTATCGGCGCGCACCGTGCGTCGGATGTTTGCAATTTCTTCCGGGCGCAACGCCAGATCTGGAGCATATATCCAACCGTATGTTGTATAAATCAGATCCGCCAGCGGCACGGGACGGCGACTCACACGGATTAATTTAGACGGACGACCAAACAATTGTTCGAGCCAGTGAGCAAATTCGTCCGCATTGGGAACAGACGCTGACAACAGGATCACCTGGCTTTCTTTGGGAGTGAGAATCAGTGATTCTTCCCACGCACTGCCTCGGCTTTCATCTTGCAGGTAGTGGTATTCATCATAAACGACCACACGGCGGCGCATGTCAGGTTCAACACCCAGCAAGCTGTTTCGATATGTTTCGAGCGTCGCCAAAATGATCGGTGCACGGAGATTTTCCTTAAAGTCGCCCGTGTTGATCCCTACTCGTTCTTTTCCGTATTTTTCACAAAATTCTCGGTATTTATCGTTACTCAAACTCTTAACGGGACTCGTATAAATCAACCGCAGTCCCTCGCTCAAACGCGCGTCTAAAAGGGCTTCTATCACGCGGGTTTTACCGGCCGATGTAGGGGCATCCACAACAACGTTCTGACCCGCGATGAGCGCATCAAAAGCTTCTGCTTGCCACGGATCAAGATGCAAACCGCTCTCGCTGACCCGTGTCTGAGATTGAACGGTTTCAATCGTCTTGACCGTCGCAGCGGATGATACCTGGGCATGCGAATGCGTCTCAGAGGGCTTTGCAACAGAGGTATTCCGTGCACGCGCCAAAGCAAATCCACGATCCGGCGGTCGAGCCGATGAGACCTCTGGTTGAGCTTGAACCACAGGGATCATGCCGGGTTCCGCTGATCGTTGCGGCGACGATGGCAAGGGAGCCGAAGACTCGTCTTTTTGCGTTGTTTTTTTGTATGAGCGACTGGGCGCAAATTGTGTTTGGATGGGTGCAAATTTCTTTTCTGCAGTGGCAGCCTGCACCGCGGCCAGCGGCTGATCAGACGTGGGCTTTCGTGTCGTGATGGCATTCGAATTCTGTGCGGAAGAAGCCCCCTGCGCCGGCTCCCAATCGGCATTCTTTAAACGCTCGCGGAAGCGCTCCGCAAGCGCAATCCAATCCTTCGCGGTCACACGCTCTGCAAGAATCTTTTGCAAGGAATCGCGAATGGCCTCAGGACTCTGCACCTGAAACGATGGAGCCCCACCCCAAGAACGCCTGTTCCTGTCTGCGCCACCTGCCACCGAACGGTCTCTTCCGGATCGCCCTTGATTACGGCGCTGCTGGTCATGACGTCCTTGCCCGCGCTGAGGATTTTTATCTTCAGTTTCGCCGTGGCGTCGGTCTTTACCTTGATGCCTTTTCCCAAAATCTTGATTGGAACGGGACGCATTGCGGCGATTTTTTTGTTGTCTACGGGCCACTTCGGGTCCCTCCCCTGATGATGAATTCAGGGGTGCATTTCAACACCCTTGCCGATCAATGACAAGGGCAACCGCTTCGCCACCACCAATGCACAGCGTCGCCAGACCCCTTTGCAGTTGGCGAGCCTGCAGGGCATGCACCAACGTTGTTAGAATACGCGCACCACTTGCTCCAATTGGGTGTCCCAAAGCCACAGCGCCGCCATTCACATTCACTTTTTCGTGAGGTAAATTCAGCTTTTTCATTGCTGCTAAAGTGACCAGCGCAAAGGCTTCATTGATTTCGAAAAGATCAATATCCTTTACAGACACACCCGCTGCCGTCACAGCGCGCTCGATGGCTGTGACAGGAGCCGTGGTAAACCATTTTGGATCCTGAGCATGAGTCGCATAGCCGGCAATCCGCGCCAGTGGCTTGAGCTGGTATTTTTTAACCGCCGCCTCCGACGCAAGAACCAAAGCGGCTGCACCATCGTTAATTTTGGAAGCGTTTGCCGCCGTGATTGTTCCTTCTTTGTCAAACGCAGCGCGCAATGTCGGCATTTTGCTAAGATCAGACGCGCTGGGCTCTTCGTCTGTTTCAATCATCTGTGTTCCTTTGCCCGCTGGAACTTCAACAGCCACAATTTCATTTTTGAAGGCACCGCTTTCAATGGCTTTGCGGGCACGTGAGTAGCTTTCCGCGGCAAAAGCATCCTGCTCCGCACGGCTAATCGAAAATTCACGTGCACAGGTTTCTGCACACAGTCCCATGTGCATGTTGTTGTAGGGATCCCAAAGACCATCAAAAATCATCGAATCAAGAATTTCCTTGTGACCCATTCGAAAGCCATCACGTGCAGCGGGCATCAAATAAGGAGCATTGCTCATGCTCTCCTGACCACCGGCAATCGCAAGCTCAATGTCATTGAGTCGCAGCCCCTGCGTGGCAAGCATCACGCTCTTCAAGCCGCTGCCGCAGACCTTTCCGACCGTCGTGGCCTGAACGTGCTGAGGCAAACCGGCAAACAAAGCCGCCTGACGGGCAGGTGCCTGCCCCACTCCCGCAGTCAAAACCTCACCCATCAGAATCTCATTGAAAGCGTCCATGGGTGCCTGCGATTGAGCGACCGCAGCCTTAACAGCAGCAGCTCCGAGCCTTGATGCACTGAGTGCCTTCAAGGCACCCTGAAAGCGTCCAATCGGTGTCCGTTGAGCAGCAACTATGTACACGTGAGTCATTTTCAAAGGCTCCTTTGCAAGGGTTTTCAAAAAAGTTCAGAAGAAAGCAAATTACGACAGCATTCCAAGCCGGACAATATATTCAAATTCGTCTTGTTGAACGGGTTGAATCGACAAACGCTGCCCCTGACGCAAGACCAACATGTTTTTGAGCGCATCATGGCGCCTGAGTTCATCCAGACTCACAAACTGTTTGAAGATTTGAGGACGACCCACTGTCACACAGAACCAGCGAGGATGTGCCGGAGTGGATTTTGGATCAAAGTATTCGGACCGCGGATCCCAAGAGGATGGGTCAGCTTGAGCACTCTCAACCACCTCAGCAATTCCAGCAACTCCCGAGGGGTCAGCGTTCGAATGATAAAACAAGACCGCATCACCCACGGCCATGTCATTCATCATGAAATTACGTGCCTGGTAGTTACGGACGCCATCCCAAAGCTCGCGCTGGCCCGGCCGGACGACAAGATCCTGAAGACTGAAGACGTCGGGTTCTGACTTCATCAACCAAAAACGTGTGCGTCGCGCGTCTGGCATGACACTCCCCAAGCATTATCAGGAATGCATCATGCGACCGACCGCAGAGCTCGCAACATTATGCATGGCTTTCAGATTACGAACCGACTGGATGCGGTTTTCAGCATAGCGTTGAGACGCTTCATGGGTTGTCAGACCATCACGTTCTGCAATTTTAAGAATCTGCAACACAGTTGTTCCAATGTTCCGTGCTTCACTCAATGCTTTTTCGCGATTGTAACCAATCAATTCATTATAAACATTGATAAGTCCACCAGCATTAATAACGTAGTCAGGGCAATATACGATCTTTCGATCCTGCAACATTTTGCCGTGAACTTTTTCATCCTCAAGCTGGTTATTCGCACCACCGGCAATGATCTGCGCCTTGAGCTGAGGAATAGTCTTGCTGTTGAGGATCGCTCCCAAAGCACACGGCGCAAATACGTCCATGTCCAGAGAGTAAAGCTCGGTATCACTCACGGCTGTGGCCTGATATTTGAGGACCATCTCTTGAACACGTTCTGCATTGATGTCGTTGACGAAGAGTTTTGCACCCTCTTCATGAAGGTATTGACAGAGGTATTTACCGACATTGCCCACGCCTTGAACGGCCACCCGGAGACCTTTGAGATCTTTACGTCCCATGCGCACTTCAACGGCTGCCTTCAACCCTGAAAAAACGCCAAGCGCGGTCACTGGACTCGGGTCACCCGAACCACCCAATGCAGGGGCAACACCGGTAACGAACTTGGTTTCCAAGCGGACAAAGTTCATGTCGGTGACATTTGTGTTCACATCCTCGGCTGTGATGTAGCGGCCCTGCAAGGAATTCACAAAACGACCAAAGGCGCGAAACATGGCCTCATTCTTTTGTTCAGGGCGCGCAATAATCACGGCTTTGCCGCCACCCAATGCAAGTCCTGCGCAGGCAGCCTTGTAGGTCATTCCACGGCTGAGACGCAGCACATCACGCAAGGCGTCTTCTTCGGAGGTGTAGTGCCAGAGGCGGGTCCCACCCAATGCCGGCCCCAGATTGGTGTCATGAATGCCGATGATAGCCCGCAGGCCCGATTGAGGATCGTTGCAATAAACGATTTGTTCGTGACCCAAAGTTTCCACGTGTGTGAAGACATTGCTCATATTAAATGCACCTCTTGCAGGATAAGTGTTCTACGAACGCTTCGGCAAACTACACGATTGGAAATTTCGTGCAAGGCTAGAGATTCCCGCGCAATGCCAAGGTGAGCAAAGCCACATGGGCAATATCTATTGCAGAGGCGCCCCGTGAAAGATCCGAGTATGGTTTGGCCGTTCCTAAGAGGAGCGGTCCCCAGGCCTCGGCGCCTGCCAAACGCTGGGTCACTTTATAAGCAATGTTGGCGGCATCTAAATCAGGAAAAATAAAAACATTGGTCCGCCCTGCAAGACGTGTGGCCGGATTCTTGCGCCGCGCAATCTCAGGGACAGTGGCAGCATCAAACTGCAGTTCGCCCTCACTCAGAATGTTCGAGTGTAAATCCGCGAAAGCCTGAGCGGCCTGACGCACCTTGGTGACATCCGCATGCTCTGCGCTCCCATGTGTCGAAAAACTTAAAAAACCGACACGAGGGTCACGACCCGTCCACTCGGCGAATGCACGAGAGGCTAAAAATGCCAATTGCACGAGCTGATCGGCAGATGGCTGCGGCAGAACCGCTGCATCGGCATACAGAACAATATCCTCTCCAGCAGCCGTCGGCTCACGCAACTGAAACAAAAAACACGAAGTCACCAAAGGAGTTGCTGATTCAACTCCAACGGTGGCCAAAGCGGCACGGATCACATGCGCTGTTGTGGCCTGCGCCCCTCCGACGACTGCATCCACCTCTCCACGCTCAAGCATCGCACCTGCCGTGTAGAACGGATCTCGGCTCAAGGTGGTCAGCGTCTCAGCGTTCACCGTCTTACCTCGGAGTGCAGATCGGCAGGCTATCACGTCAGTCGTTTGCTGAATGAGGCCCACCGTGCGATCTTCTGTGATTAATTCGCACTGCACACCCGCGCCGTCACGCAATAAACGCACGGCATCCTGCACTCGCTGATCGCTTGATTCAGGAAATGCTACGCGACCACTGCGAGCGCGTGCCAATAAGCGTTCTCGCACAGTCTTGGGCATCGTCGAAAAAAAATTCATCAAAAAAGATCCTGCGCGCTGGTCAAACAAAAACTCAGTCGACGGATGCTACTCCACGTGCGCGTAAATTGCGAGCCTGCTTGAGTGACTCCTTTGCTACCGAAGAATCATTGCGTTCCAACGCTTCGCAGGCCTGTTCGATTGATGCAAAAATTTCATTTTCACGTTCTTCAAGACGCTGCAGCATTTCGTTGAACCGACGTGCCACATAGTGAATCTCGTCCGAGGTTCTGAATTTTGCATGCGCTTTGAAATCCCCGCGGGACACACGCTGAAACTGCTTCAGCAAATTGAACAACGGGCCCACAATTCTTTGCATGGACAAAATGCTTGTCAGCAAAATTCCCACAAGATTTACAATTAAAGCCAAAGCGATGGCCAAAATCACTGGCAGCGGCAAACGTTGGCCCTGCCAGATCCCAAAACTGTAAAATGCGATGAGAAGAATGCCGACAGTCGAGCCCGCACTCACCAGACCCATGATCAAGGCGCTGCCTGCGAATTTGAGCTGCAAATCGCGATTTACGAGATAATTACGTTTCCACCACGGAAGATAAGAGCGGGCCGGTGCAAAGGAATGCCCTGCTGAACCTGTTGTTTCACTCGAGCCATTTGCATCTTCGCTTCCCATGATCTGTTATCCCCCGCAGGTCTCAACAGCCACCCATACGTCATGCTCAGACTTTTTCGACTTCGAAACGCATGCCAGAATAGCTTTCATAAATTTTGCCAAATCCGTGCCTGTTTTTTCAAGCAGCCGTGCGAAGGGTTCTTGGCGGGCTTGGTAGACCGAGGCGCCAAGAAATCTTGCATTGTTGAATCTTTCCGGCTCAAAAAACTTCACATAGTGAGTCCCTTTGACCCTCTCCCCGACCTCCCGCAGATAACGCTCATTTAAACGGGTGACGTGCTCTATGCGCGCTTTTAGAAACGCCGGTAAATCGAGCTGCTGGATTGACGCATCATCATAAAAGCTGCTCAAATCGGATCGGGCAACGGTCAAAAATTCTCCAAAAGCCTGTCGCGCCTTTTGCAACCGTTCCGTTTTTTCGATGTAATCGTGAGCCTGTTGATTGGGATCGAGCCCTGCTTGGAATAACTCAGGCCGTTCCTTGAGAAAAAGGACCATGGCATGACGAGAGACAAATTCAGCAAGATTTTCATTGAACGTATAAGCATCGGGCACATAAAGCGTACGATGTAAAATTTCATGAAAAAGCAGCTCGGTGAATTCCAGCGTGTTGTTACCATCGAGCATGCTCGAATAGACAGGATCAGGGAAATAACCAAGCAATGAGAATGCCTGAACACCACCCATCGAAGTGTCATAGCCTTCGTTTATTAATTGCTTCTGAAAATCCTCTGCCTTTTTTTTGTCAAAAAACCCAAGATACGGCTGGGAACCCACAACGGGAAACCACCAGGTCTTCAATTTAAGCTTTCGTTTGTCGGCGGCCTGCACGACATAACTGAGTGCAGGCCGATCCAGAGAAATATAAGTTCGATAGCTGGAACCTGGGGTTAATGACAGACGATCTTCGGCATAGCGCAAAACCTGCGGGACGAGCTGTAATTTTTTCAACCTCTCGGGCGTATCTCGTTGCTCACGCAACACATCCTCAATTGGAACTCGTCGAGACAATAGCTTAGCCTGCTCAACGCCTTGAGCGAGCGTGTAGCAGCCTGTCAGAAACATAAAAACCAACAGGCCGAGGGGGAATAAATGGAGATGGGCCAGCAAGGAGGCACAACTAGGGAGTGCGTGTCGGGGATGGGAACATTTGTTTGATGACCTGAATTCTTGAATCAATGGTTTCTCCGCCCGCGGTAAATTTGAGGAGCGATTCCTGAAAGAAATAGACAACGCCATTGTATCCTAAATCACGTGCCATTGTTGTTTGCTGGCGCACCATGTCAATCGGCATGGGCTTTGGTCTCAAACCTGAAAGAACACCTATGGCAATATTCGCCTTGCCTTTCAAACGTGTCAGTTCAGGTTTTTTGAGCTCATTTTGAAAATTATTCATATTATCACGATAAACTTGAACAACAACCTCGTCGACAGCGCCCGACTCAACCCATGATGGCCAATCTTGAACGTAATTATCGTACGACCAAGGATACGGGTTGGGCGAAATCGAAAATCTCACCCCCGGACGAGCCTCTTTAATGGCGCGAGACAAGCGTTGAACAAAGCCAGTTAACTTTTCGGCCCGCCACCTGAGCCACTCGGGTGCAGATGGTGCTGGCCGCTGGGCGCGACCGGTTTCCTTTTTGTACAAATCGAGCGTCCACTCGTCATAACCAAAGTTATTTTTCAATGACAAATGATCATCAAATTGAATAAGCGGGACTTCATACTTACGAACGAATTCCACCACGAGCTCTTCAAAGAATTTCTGAACTTCGGGATTCACAAAATTAAGGTATGAGGTCGGAACTCCATCCTGATCAAAGGAACTTTTGCCAGTTTCATCCTTCGATAGCCACTCAGGGTGTTTTGCAGCCAAAGGAGAATTTGCTGGAACCTTCACACCCCACTCAAACCACGGGATGATATCTAAGTCGTATTGATTCCCCAAAGTCAGCCAATCGGCCATCGGATCGCGGCCTTGCTGGGGAAGATTGTAACGAACGGAAATCTTTGGCGCTCCATAGCGCACCATTACATCACTGGGATAAAAAGTTTCGCCACGATTCCAAACCACTGGATACAGTGCATTCATATTCAGCTGCGAAACACGAGCAGCCAATGATTCCATGTTGCCAAACGAATCCATCACATTGGAGTCTACATTTGTGACCCACACGCCCCTAAGTTCGACACCGGACGTCACACGCCGTTTTCGGGTCCGGGACTGGGCACCGGAGCCCTCATCCAAGGGAGCTTCGGATTTAAAGCCCACACGCAACCACTGCCGGCATCCGGAGGTCCCAGCCATTCCGAGAACTGCCAGCGAGAATAAAACGACAAAGCCTAAAAATTTTCTGTTTGTTTGATTCATGCCGCCCTGAGCGTTGATTGACCTGTGTGATGAATAATCTCGTAGAGGTCGGTACCACGCTCAAGCAAAGCCTTCAAGTGAATGCTGACACGCAGGGCCCTTAATCCCTGAGCGCCTTGCACTTCATCAACCAGATACTCCTCTACATCCTCGAGCAAACACTCCTGTGCTGCCAAAAATGTGAAATATTCCATATACTCCAAACGCTCACGTTCCTGCGTGAAAACAACCGACAATTTTCCTGGCTGAGTTAAGCGCTCCTGAGTGCCCTTGATCAGAGCGCCTTCGACACGCCGTTTGAGCATCTCACCGCGGCCGTCTGCACCCCCATCGATGTGAAACTGTTTATCGTCAAAATTAAACTGAACATTGACGGGTCTGTCCTGCACCACGATGACATGAGTCAGATCAAAAGGTACTTTCAAATTTGGTTTCATGCGCGCTGCTTCAGCAGCCGAACCACACATCACCATCAATTGCCACAAGCGCAGATTTTTTAGATAAATCTCGTTAAATTCGCGCCCTTTGACCAAGGACTGACCAATAAGAATAGTATGTTCGAGCGCGTCATTACAATGCTTTTCAAAATAGTGAGGGAAGATCTTCTGCGCGTTATTCTGCTGGTTTTTGAGATAATTTGAAAGTTTCGAAGTCACTTCGGTCACACTCAAATCATAGTCACGGCGCTTTAGGTAAACCGTGCGAGACTTTTCATCGAGCTGCTTCCAGTAGGTATTGATTTTTTGAATCAGATTCAAATTCCATCCGCGCACATGATTAAACACCGGTTCAACTTCAGTTGAAAGAAATTTTACCGCAGCCGTCTCGTCACCGATGGTCAGCTGCTCACTAATCCGCGTATCCAGCTTTCCTAGCCGAAAGCAAAGTTCGCGCAGAAATGGCATCGGTCGGTTGTCGTAAGCCATCTGCAAGACTTCCATCGCCAGTCCAATCTGCGTACGAAGGTCATCCTGAACAGCCTTCGAGCGAAGGCTGGCTGAATTGCGGATCGAACTGAGCGCATAGAGAGGAAAGACATCTTGAAAAAGAATACTTTTCATCTCAGGCGATTTGCCGCCTTGTGCGCGTTCTGTGGCTAACTGCGCCTCTTCATGGAAACGCCATTCCACTGTTGGATGAATCGATGTGCATTGCTCGGAAATGATCGATTGAACTGCTTGCTTGTCGTCCTCAATCCGGCGTTTTCCAACAAGAGAGAGGAGCGGAAGAAGATCACAAAACTTTTCCACAACTGATTCGTTCAGGTCGTCTTTTTGGGGAGCCGAGATATCGACAAACCCAATATGCTGCTCATCAAAAAACAGAGGAAAAACAGCAACAGCGCGTGCCCCCTGCTTGAGCAGGTCGGTCTCAATTTTTGATCGCTCCGCATCGGCAGCAAGGTCTGAATTCACTATGCCACGCTGCTGCATGCGAGCGCGCTCAAGTTGATCATTTTGCAGAGTAAACATTGACCCTTGCAAATCTTCACGCCCATATCTCTCAACATGAACACCATCACTTGTTCTGCGTTCCCCACCGCCGACAAGGCGCATACGAGACAACAGGCCACCGACACTTGTACTCAATGCCACACTCAGGTGCTGTCGACGCAAAATCTGCCGTATCGCGGCCTCCAACCTGTTCATGAGTACTGATGGATCGAGTGCATCGCGACCAACCAATGATCGATGAATATCCGAAATCGCATTTTGCTCAGTCACATCTTGAGTGCGAAAAAATGCAAATCCATGAAATTCAAACCAATGTGCGGGAAGCAATTCACGCCATTTTTCTACATCGTTTACGTCCGCCAAAAGATCGCGTTTGATTTTTTCATCCAACACTTTAGGGCCACCCACATTAAGAACATCGCAGAAACTGGGTTCAAGAGTGGCGCTGTGAAAACGACTCAGGTTTGTATTTTTATCTTGTGTTGAGAAGACAATCGGCCGAGTGCCGATGTCGACCTCTATGCCATATTGACGGCGTAAAATGGTTGAATAAGCCAGTTTAATGCGCTGATTCAACCAGCCTTCATCTCCACCCTGACACGTTGCAGAGAGACGTCCGTTCTTGTCAAAGAAAGATTCAAAAAAGGCCTCGGAAACCATGACCGGTTGAACATGAAATGGAAAGACGGCAGCACTGCTCTCGGAATTCTTGAAGCCGGTGGTCCAAAAAACACTCGTCATAACTTTAATCAGTGATTCATGAGTTTGAATGACTTTCGAGTCTGTGATTGGCTGAGCTAATTCGGGGGCTTTTTCCAAGCGACGCATGACATCGGATGCAATCTTTGAAACTGTAGGTTCCTGAGATGCAACAAGTCCTGCCCAATAACGAACGAGCGGTCCCAGACTCAACACGCATTTGAAAGGAAATTCCTTTACATCTTGATTAACGAGAAGATGAGGAACCAAACGCGGACCTTGGCCTTGAAACATATTCATCCCCTTTGACAAGAAAAAGCAGACATACGAAATTCTAATAATCCACTAGGGCAACCAGATATTCGGATGTCACTGAAATCGATGAAATGCACAAATTGACAATCTATGTGGGAAGGGTTGACGCGCTGCAAATTCATTCAGAGGCGGGAACGTAGGGCGAGACAGAGATAATTTCAAAAAAGGTGGATCTGGAGCAAAGCGTCCTGAATATCTTTATCGGGAACCACTTGATAGGCAATATTCGCATTGGCATTACTCGTAATCCAGGAAAAAGGCGTCTTCTTGTCAACTCCAATATAAACGTCAACATGACGACCGCGGATCAAGCCACCCGTGTCTGCTGCAAAAAAATACCCATCGTGCACGCGGGACACTCCATCAGGAGTTGTAAACCTCTGCCCCCTGGCAGCATCGATATAAACGACCGAGCCATAAGGAATGACTGCCGGGTCGACGGCCAGTGTTCGATAAGGGGAGAGTATAAAATTCTTAACACCATCCCCCCAAGGACCACGGGCTTCTTTGAACCTACTACGGCCTACGGGATGCTTAAAATCACTCGAGCAGTCCACCTGCTCAACTCCAGTTGAGCCCGCGTAATTATAAGTCTGCCATTTTCCGGCGAAGAGAATTTGAACGCTCCCCTCCATTGCAGCAGAGCACCATTGAGAACGCGGCAACTGTGGCCCCAACGGTGTGCCGTTCATGTCCAAAAGGTCGTAGCCACCGTCGACATGCGCCAACCGAGGAGTGTAGTAATAGGTTGCCCATAAGGTTTGAACAGGAGTTGAAAGGATGCGCTTGGGCAGATTAAATTCAACAACGACATCAGGATCGATCTTGAATTGGAAAATTCTCTGTGTCTCCCGCGTTAAATCCAAGCTCTTGTGAATATCCCGTTGATGATCTTCATCTGCACGGCATCCAAACATGCTGACAATCGCAAGCGAGCAAAGTCCAAAGCGTAACATCCGGCACCCCCTCGAATCTTAAGCATCGTTTAAAGAGTATGCGAGGAACAGATACGCTAACAGCCTGAAGAAAATATCGTCATTTTTGGATGACTGAATTTTTTTCCTATCTATGAAATACCATTTCTAGTGGAGATTTCTGAACTATAGTCATCCATGAAGTAAAAATTTAATTTCAAATCATGTTTTTTTTAAGTAATCGCTCAAAGCACATCATTGACAGGATCGACCTATGCAGACATTTTCGGACTGGATTCAATTCATAGTTTCGGCTGCTGTTGTTGTCTTACTTTTATCCATATTCCTGACGCTTATTATACTTATTGTCAGACGGCGGAGCACACAAACAGACAAGCGAGATTTTAAAGTTGAGCACTTAAATAAGACATGGCTTAACAATGAGGACAAATTGAGGAGCGCTATCCTGCCTGCGGATGAATATGAAAAAATCATAAAAGAAAGACAAAAAAAGGCAAAAACAAAAAGGTTATCAAAAAAAGAGACCAATCAAGAATTAAAAAAAAGGCGTGTCTTTGTTTTTGATTTTGATGGAGATCTTTCTGCATCTGGTTGTTCGACCCTCAGAGAAGCAATTTCCGTTTTAATTGCTGTTGCTGAAGCCAGCGATGAAGTTGTCATTCGCTTGGAAAGTCCCGGAGGAGTGGTCCACGGATATGGATTGGCCGCATCTCAATTGGCTCGCCTCAGCGAACGAAAGATCAAACTAACTGTCTGCGTTGACAAGGTTGCTGCCAGCGGCGGTTACATGATGGCCTGTGTGGCCAACAAAATCATTGCCGCACCCTTTTCAGTGATTGGCTCGATTGGAGTAGTGTCATCGATGCCAAACTTTAACAAAATGCTCAAAAAAAATAACATTGATTACATCGAACAAACGGCCGGTGATTATAAGAGAACCGTCACATTATTTGGCGAACTGAATGAGAGTAAAATCAAAAAGCATCAGCAGGATCTCGATGTCATTCACTCTTTATTCAAAGAACACGTTGCTCACTTTCGCCCTCAAGTAGACATCAACAGCGTGTCCACCGGAGAAATCTGGCTGGGACGTCATGCACTCGAAAAACAATTGATTGATGAATTAAAGACGAGTGACGATCTTCTCTTGGAACTTGGCCGCGAGGCCGATGTGTTCCTCTTGAAATATGAAAGTGAACAAAATTGGAAAGCTCGCCTGCTCAAACAGTTTTTCAGCTCGATCGTTTTGAATATTCTGAACTTAATGGTCAAAAAATAGTTCAAACGACTCTGCTGTCGCCGAAAAAGAAATTATCATCTTTGACAACAACTCGCGGAACTGTAAACTGTTCGTCAGAAACCTAAACAATTCAAAACGAGGAATCGACGATGCGCAGAGTTCATATTCTTGTATCTGCTGTTTTAGGGGCATTACCAGCGTTGGCCTCCGCGACGCCTATCGATTCGTTTGATTGCGTTCTGGAATTCAAGTCAAAAACTGGTCAGGATGATTTTATGGTTCAGCAACGGGCAGTGGTTATACGCCCAATGACGGAGTACCCCAGAATCCGAGGGCATAACATCCGGGTGACAGAATCCCAGATTCCGATGTTATTTCGCCATCACAACACTGATTACTCTTCAACAATCATCCTTCGTCATGCGATCGATGTTGGCGCCGTAGGCCGTACGATGGAAGCCGCCCTGTGGACGTGCGGAGAAATCAGTTACTCGAACGTTGAGCAGCAAGCGAGAAAGGTTTGTGACGACGTGACGGTCAAGAGCAATCCGTTCCAGGATCCAAAGGGACGATGGCTTCCAACAGACGTTGAGGCTGAAGAAATGAAATTCCCAAAAAATTGGCAAATGACAATTGATCTTGAAGTCCCAGCAAAGCCATCTGAAAACGTAGGCAAACTCAGCATGATCTGCAAACACTTGGAAACTTCTTACCAATGAGATCCTTATACTGGTTCGAGAAACAGCTCTTTTTCCCACTTTAAAGTTGAAAAGTTCAATGCTCCGTTGTGACACATTGGAATACTGGACTATGAACAGAATTTTTATTTTTTCATTTTTTTTAATCTTGCAGAGTTGCCAAAACAAAAGGCTACCTGTCAAAAGCGAATCATTCACTGTGCTCTCAACCTGCGCAAAATCTGCATTTATTGCACTGCAAAAAGAGTGGCCTTCAGTCTCATTGAATCCTGCAGACTTTCAAACCGCCATTGAATTCGACTGCAAAGAAGCTTCAAAAATAAGATCCCTCAACAATCCTGTCATCACAGCCAATCCGGCCATGGAGTCAATCAATAAACTTGTGAGCAAACTTCCCAACGGATTTGTCAAAGACTCAGTTTCCATTCTTCGCCCTTATTGCCGCAAGGATAATGAATTTTATGGTCCATTCTGCATGGCTGCGGATATTGATTCGGCGGCGGTCATCAGTCAGGACAAAGACATGCTTGCCTTGATTCCTTTCGCTGTTCATGAACTTGGAAGCGAAATATCCAGACATGATGAAGTCAATCTTTACGAAATACTCGACAGGAAAGCCCCCTCTCAACTACTTCGTCGCTCATTCCGGTTGGCGCTTATCGCAGGTTTCTTAGGCTTGGACGATAATGCAGTGCAAGCAGATCGTTTGAAGGCCAATCTCATTTTTGAAGGGCGCCTTCAGGACTACGCAAAGGTCTTTCCGGCATTGACTCAATATGCAACTTTTCCCGTCTATAAATCGATTGATTACAGCAAAGATTTTCTTGCGGTTTTGTATTCAACAAGAACGGGAATAGCCACACTTCCGGGTGTCAAAGATGATGAAACGCAGACTTACAAAGCTTACGCGGGTTTTTATCTTGGCTGTCGCATGGCGGATCTCGGTCATGCCCAATCTGCGGTCGAAACTGAGGCCTTCAACATGGGATACGGTTATCAGATGACAAAGCTGGGAATGCGACTCGGCAAACCACTCAAAGAATTGATCGCAGATACAAAAAAGCTGGATTCAGCGGGGCGTAGGACCGGTGAAAAAATGCAAGCTGGTTCACGTCTTGGTTATCAACTTTGCAAGACGTCAAGCCGCTGAAAAGCTCCTACCCAACATATCACAATGAGGATGAGATACAGTCCAGCGACTGATTGTCAGTGGACTCTCAGGAGTTCAACCGTGAAAATCAGAGTGGCATGCGGACCAATAGCACCACCGGCACCCCTTGCTCCATAAGCAAGCTCAGAGGGAATAAACAACTCCCACACGGAGCCCTCTTTCATCAGCTGCAAAGCTTCTGTCCAGCCGGCGATGACACCATTGACAGGAAAAGTCGCTGGTTGCCCGCGTTCATATGAACTATCAAACGTCGAACCATCCAAAAGGGTTCCTTTGTAATGGGTCGTCACCTGATCCGTAGGCCGCGGGCTCCGACCCGTCCCCGCTTTGACTTCCTTATACTGCAACCCGGAGGCCAGAGTCACAACTCCCGGATTCTTGCGATTTGTCTCAAGAAAAACGCGTCCTTCTTCGATATTTTTACCCGATTGTGCGGCTTGATGTGTGGCCTGCTGAGACTCCATATCCGCTTGAAAGGAAGTCATGATAAATTGCATTTCGTCTTCGGTGAGACGAGGTTGCGCTGAGGTCAACGCATCCGTCACACCAAGTGCCAACGCCTGCCCCTCGACCTGAATGCCCTGATTGGCTAAATTGCGGCCAATATCAAGACCAATGATATAACTCAACTTTTCTAAACGGGTTTGTAGCATTTCGTGACTCTCCTTATGAAGTCCGAAGTCCTATCACGACCAAACTCGCAAGAACATGGAGAGACGGCAAAAAAAACAAAAACGCAATCGCGGACTGACATAATCGCTTGGGAGTAAACCCCTGACATTTTCGCTTGGTAATTACAGATGATGACATCCCCCTCAACAAAAAGAGCCCACTGACCGATAACTCCTCTGAGCTGCCGGAAACACTCCAAAGTCGAGGAGACATCGACGACATGCATAGATTGACAATCGCGACGTCGACGTTGTTACTGATCGCATGTGCAACTGGGCAGAGCGCAAATCTCCCAAGCAAAGTCTGTCTTCCAAGCCCCGCGAAAAGCGGTTTGAGCGCTCTGGGGCAAAAAAACGAACAAGAGAAGTCTTTATCGATTGTCGGTGGTGAGCTGGTCTTCAACACAACCGACATCGAGCGTTCGACGATCGGAATTCAGGGCTTGTACCAAATTGACGGAAAAAAATTAATCGCTAGTACCTGCACCGCAGTTGTCGCAGCAGGAAATATTTTAATTACGGCTGCACATTGCCTAGATGAACCCGAGGGAAACATTACCAGCCGGCAGCTTTTTGCGATACCTGGCTTTTCGTTAAGACAACCCAATGAGGGCATCAAAATCATAAAGTCAGCTCCTCACCCCCTCTATAACAGTGAGTTTCATGACATTGCGGTGCTTCAGCTGGAAAAAAATCTACCCACAGAGATTCCGCCCGCGAAGTTTCTTGACGACATTTCACTGCTCAAAAAATCAACGCCGGTAGTACTTATTGGTTACGGTACCAGCAAAGACAATACCGAAGATTTTGGAATCAAACGACGGACTGAATCAATGCTCGACAGTTTGATAAACAGCGCAAATTTTCCGGCGACAAGAATTATCAACCAGATCAGAGTGCGCGACGCAGGTGGACAAATGCGAGGCGCCTGTCACGGAGATTCCGGTGGGCCAGGGTTCATCAAGTCATCATCACTGGTATTCGGTATTGTTCAGGGGATCAATGCAACAGTGCAATCGAAGGAGAACATGAATTGCACCTCTGCGGATTTGAATTACACACTTATCTCGCCATATAAGGGATGGATCGAAAAGACCGCCGGCATCAAACTGCCAACACAAAGTGCGTCTTTTGAAACATTAACAACAACCGGCGTATCTTCAAGCAACGGAACTCATCAAAACAGACCACTCGATGCCACATTCACAGATCAAATCAGCCGCTCCACAGGTCACTCCGACATTCTGACAAACAGCTCGAATAATACTGTTCAAACAGGAAACATTACAGTGAGCGGGATAGCAAAAAAGGTAGGAGGCTCCTCAAAAACAACATTTATTAATTGTGAATAAATCAGGCAAAAACAAGTCAGACCGCAAAAATGTTCGTTCCCATGATTTTATGAGTATCTTTGCACGTTCTGTCATTGCTAATGGTGATGTTCAACGCCACCATGACGCTTTGTCTTTCAATAATGCACGGGCCGAGCAGAAAGTTTTGAACAAGATAAATCAGCACTCGCCGTTGACGGTATCATTGATGGTGATTTGCTCAACCTTCTTTGAATTATTGACCCGCGTAGTTCTTTGAGCGGTGCATGGAGGACCTTTCTGCACACTCGTGATCAATTGTGCCAACTTCTTCTACCAAGACTGGTTTACCACCGGATGTTTGGAACGACCGTAATTGACGGAACCGTCGCTGCACATTGGCAAACATTCAAGGCCGAACGTGAGGCTGAAGGGCGGACGCAAAGATGGCCTCACGGGCAGTGTCATGTTCAAACAGTGCTTTGGAAGCGGAGCGAATTTAAATGTCCATTGTCATATCATTATGCTCGACGGTGCTTATGAAGAAAAATTCACGAGCCGTCTGAGCCCACTCCACCGCGCAAGAGTAAACGCTTGTCTACGCCCGACGCCCATTGCCCTTGCCAAAAGAACCAGACTCTAGTGAGGAAGCCAAACGCTGTAGGCGTGGGAGCGTGACGGCTTTGATGTCTCCGCAAGTGACACCGCTTCAAACAGTCATTCGTTCATCGACGGCGCTTTTACCACCGACGACAACCCCGACAGACAACGGAATTTTGCAAAAGAACTTTAGCGCATGTTATCTGCCAACGATTTGTTCTTGTCCTAACCAATCAAAACGACAACGACGCAAGCTCGATGCACTTTCAACGCCGTGCGTCGATGTTGAACCCGTAAATTTCCATCTTTCCATTGTAGAGGCCAGGAGCCTCCCAACCAATATTAAAATGATCAAACACGTAGTTGGATAAATTAGCGTCCCATTTGAGGGCAGCAATGGACTGAACAATGGCGGGCAGGATGTTAATGTTAAACGAGACGCGATTCCCACGGTTCATCAAACTCTTCACCTGCTGAAGGGGTACCGTGTTGCCGAGGAGAGAAACCACCTGAATCTTACTTTGACCATCAACATGAGCCAAAAGCGGTGTCGATGCAAGACTGAGCGTTCCCGCCTCAAATCGATAATCATAGATAACCGATCCCACCCACATCTGCCGCGCCCCATCAAGAGAGCGAACCTTCACATGAAAAAGGAAGTGACCGGTGTATGAGGGGTCTCTGGAGCCAGCGTACATCGTTGAATCACGCAGTACCGCATCAAACCGCAACGCCAGCATATCAAGATCACCCAAATTCGTTGCGGCCAATTGCGCAGCGGTGAAATCCTGAGCCACAAGCATGTGCGGCCAGCAGTGCGCCAGCTGCAACGCGTTTTTTTGCGGTACCGCGTTGTTATAAGCCCTCTGAGTATTGATTGCCAACACCATATCCAAACCCTGATCGGTTCTCTTTACTGAAACGAATCGTTCGGCACTGGTGTATGAAAAGAGGTCGCCGTTTTGTTGAGGGGCATCATGGCGGCTTGTGACATATCCATAGTTCGCAGTCAGGCGTCCGGGCGCTGTTGAGATCTGCAGCCCGTTGTCACACTGATCGGGATAGGCGCGAAGATTTGGATTGTACTGATATCCAAACGACTCATTGGTGAGCGTTGGGCTCACAATCACTTCGCTGAAAGTAGTGGAAAGCTTTTGAGGCGCGACAGCAACATCCAAGTGGCTTGAACCGACCGTATGACTTGAACCGACCGTATCACTTGAATAGACCGTATTACTTGAACTCATCTCCCCCTGGGATTGCGATGCCCTCTTTGGAGCTTGCGTGGGTGCGCTCTCGCAACCCGCTGCCAGAACCCCTAGAGGC
>Ga0315901_10002366_pt1 | contig 25923 bp, 28 predicted proteins | sample LakEriMetagenome_10_FD_203761 | JGI IMG/M metagenome (GOLD analysis project Ga0315901, IMG submission 203761) | Freshwater fungal communities from buoy surface, Lake Erie, Ohio, United States - Buoy 2 MA116 | ecosystem: Environmental > Aquatic > Freshwater > Lake | place: USA: Lake Erie, Ohio...
TATTTCCAACAAATTAAACCTCGCTAAGAAGTTTGCTAGGGGTATTAAAGATTATTGTTCACAGTTACCAAGATGGGTTTGGGGTCCAGACTATTATGGTAGTGAGGAAAAAGAAAAGAAATCTATATTCGTAAAAGATTCTCAGATAGAAATTGAATTACCTAATGGTAGTAAAATTATTGCAGTTGCGACATCTACCGATGCTCTTCGTGGATATACCCCAACATTACTAATATTTGATGAGGCAGCCTTCATTGTTAATGGTGCTGAATTATATTCTGCGGCAATCACATCACTTGGTACGGGTGGTGGTGCGATATTGATATCTACACCAAATGGTTATGACCCATTGTATTATAAAACCTATGAACAATCTGAAAAGGGTGAAAATGATTATAATGTAATTGAATTAAAATGGTATCAAGACCCTAGATATAACAAAGATTTGCAATGGCTAAAAGGTGATGAAATAATAAGTGAGGTTGAATTCACTTTGGAATCATTTGATGAAATGATTAAAAAGGGGTATAAACCAACATCTACTTGGTACCGTGATATGTGTAAGGGTATGAACAATGATAAGAAACGTATTGCTCAAGAGCTTGACGTATCTTTCCTTGGTTCTGGGGGTAATGTTATTGATGATGAATATATTAATATGCATGATACTCAAAATGTTGAAAAACCTAAGTTTATTGACGACACTTATTATGATGGAAATAGTGGTTTAGTTTGGATTTGGAATGAACCCGAAGAAGACCACCAATATATATTAGCCGCTGACGTTGCTCGTGGTGATGGTGCTGACTTTTCTTCATTTCAGATAATTGATTTTACAACAATGGAACAAGTTGTTGAATTTCAAGGTAAAATTCCACCAGATACCTTTGCTGAAATACTTAATGTGTATGGTACCAAATATTCAGCATATTTAGTGGTTGATAATGTTGGTGTTGGTAATACAACCACATCAAAACTAGTGGAAATTAAATACCCAAATTTACATTATGATTCAGTTAAAACTGAAAATGGTAAAAAGGTTGCTGGGTTTAATATTAATGGTGTTAGGTTACAGTTAATATCTCATTTAGAGATTGCGGTTAGAACTAACACCATAAAGATTAAATCTAAACGTGTAATCAATGAAATGAAAACATTTATTTATAAGAATGGTAGACCTGACCATATGGAGGGATACAATGATGACTGTTTAATTTCATTGGGTATGGCATTATGGATATTGGAATCTTCATTTAAGAAATTAAAGAAATTAGAAAAACAAACTAAAGCAATATTATCAGCTTGGAAATCTGGTGGTAATAATAACAAAACTGATGAAGTATATAATAGTGGGTTTGTACCAAAAAATAAAAGAAATAAAGGTAATACTGGTAAACCCAATTTTTCACCGAATGTATCTAAAAATATGCAAGACCCAAAAGGTGAATATTTATGGTTATTCAGTGGTATGAAATAAATTTATAAAAAATGGCTAGAAACGACAGAAAATTATACGCTAATAAAACAGTATATGGTGGTAGACCTCAGATTTTATATTTATGGTCACCAGAAACAGATATTAAAAAGGGTGGTTCATCTGGTAAAACTGGTAAAATAGGTCCATCTTGTACTGCAACAAAGGGGTCTCAAGGATATGATAATATTGTTGGGTATGTCTACAATTTAGTAGTAGTTGATGGTATTCAACAAGACTTGGCTTATGTCGAGTGTAATTACGTTCAATAAGTATTTAGTTTATAGTTTATTTCACTATAATTAAATAAAAACAAAATAAATATGGCAAACAAAACAATATTTCAAAGATTAAATGCCATATTTGGTCCTGAGGGTGTTAGACAACAACCTCAGCAATCAAATAGGTATTCGATTAATAATGATGTGTTAATTAAAACACAATCAAAAGAAGAGTATGATTCCGTTAAATTACAGAATCAGCAAAATAAATTTTTAAGAAATCTTTGGAGAAAAGTAGATGGTGAATTGTTTCAACAATCAATTCATTATGAAACAACCAGAATTGGTTCTTATACCGATTTTGAAAGTATGGAATTTTACCCAGAAATTGCTGCGGCTTTAGATGTTATGATGGAAGAAGCTACAACAACAAATGAAAAAGGTAAAATATTAAATGTATATTCTGATAGCACTAGGATTAAAGCAGTTTTAGAAGATTTGTTTTTTAACCGATTGGATATTCATGTTTCATTACCGATGTGGACGAGAAACACATGTAAGTATGGTGATAACTTTTTATTATTAAATATTGATGATAGAAACGGAGTATTAGGTGCAAGACAATTACCAAACTTTGAAATAGAAAGAAGAGAAGGTGATATTATTGATGCCATGATAAGTGGTAGGAATAGAATTAATGTTGAAGACGTAAAAGAAACGTCTGGTAAAATTAAATTTTTCTGGAGGGGTAGAGATGTTGAATTTAATTCATGGCAAATAGCACACTTTAGATTATTGGGTGATGATAGAAGATTACCGTATGGTACATCTATGCTTGAAAAGGCTAGAAGAATTTGGAAGCAACTTCAATTATCTGAAGATGCGATGTTGGTTTATCGTATTACTAGAGCACCAGAAAGAAGAGTTTATAAAATATTTGTCGGTAACATTGATGAGGAAGATGTGCCACAATACGTTGATGAAATCGCCAATAGATTTAAGAGAACACCAATTGTTGACCCACAAACAGGTCAAGTTGATTTAAGATATAATACATTGGCAAATGACCAAGATTATTTTATTCCAGTTAGGGATGAGAATGCACCAACACCAATTGATACATTACAGGGTGCATCAAATCTTGACCAAATTGCGGATATTCAATATTTGCAAAGAAAATTATTTACAGCATTAAGGGTTCCAAAACAATTTTTAAATTATGATGAACCACAAGGTGAAGGTAAAAATTTAGCATTACAAGATGTTAGATTTTCTAGAACTATAAACAGAATCCAACAAGCGATGATTGCTGAATTAAATAAGATTGCAATTATACATTTATACTTGTTAGGTTTTGAAGATGATGTTGATAATTTTACATTAACCTTAAACAACCCATCAACACAAGCTGAAATACTTAAAATTGAGCAATTACAGTTGAAGATGACATTGTACAAAGATGCAGTATCTGATGCTGGTAATGGATTTGCACCAATGTCAATGACTAGAGCCCATAGAGAGATTCTTGGTTGGAGTGATGATGATATTAAACAAGATTTACTTGAACAAAGAATTGAAAAAGCTGCATCTGCTGAATTAGAAAATACTAGCAACGTTATTAAGTATACTGGTATGTTTGACAAAGTTGATACTATATATGGTGACATTGATGCTGCCCGTTCTGGTGGAACTGGTGCAGAAGGTGGTGGTGATGAAGAAGGTGGTGGTCCTACTGGTGGAGGCGGCGGTGGCGGCTTCGGTGGTGGTGGTCTTGATTTCGGTACCGAAGAAGGTGGTGAAGAAGCTCCAGAAGTTGGCGGTGAAGGTGAGGCTGCTGGTGGTGAAGAAGCTGCACCAGAAGTTGGTGCTCCAGAGGCTGGTGCCGCACCAGAAACTCCAGAGGGTCTTGCTGAGACAATAAAAAGACAAAAATCTTTATTGACTGAAGCTGGTAAAAGTAAAAGACCAATAAATAAAAAAGTATCAACAAATTCATTTGATAATTTATTGAAGACAATAAAGAATGATGATGAAAATATTGTATTAAATGAGCGTGTAAAAATATACGATAAAAATTTAAAAATAAATGAAGATATAAATACAATTATCGGTGACATAGATAGAATGTTGGACGAATAATGTTTTTATATTAATTTATCATATTTATTATTAAAAAACTATAATTATGGATAATTTTGGTAAAATAAAATCAACATACAACTTTATATTGGCTGAAGCTATATCAACTGGTAATGAAAATAAAAAAGCAACATTCAAACAATATATAAAAACAATAAAAGAAAACGAAGGTTTAAATGCTCAATTTAATGTCTATTATAATATTGAAAGTAAAATTGAATCTGATAAATTTAAAGCGTTGGAATATGTTAACGAGTGTATATCATTGCTAGATAAATTTGATAAAAAACAAATAAAAGAATCAAATAAAAAATTAGCCAATGCTATACTTAGTGAGTCTTTTGAAATTGATGATATTAGAGAATCATTATACAATAATATTGATACATTAATATTCACCAAAAAGACACATAAAACTATTGACCAGATAGTTGAGGCTAAAACAGCCATAGTTGATTACATATTAGCAAACACTAAAAAAGAAATCGGTGAAGGGTATGGTTTACCAAATAGTACATTAGCTGAAATTGCTGTTGATAAATTTAATGAGGAATATACTGAATTAGATGAGTCTGATGTTTCAGCAGTTAATGCTGTAATATCTACCAATGAATCTGAAAAAGAAAATTTCTACAAAGAATCAATTAAAGAGTGTTTGACTTTGGTCAATACTAAAATTTCTGAATCTTCTGGTGATATAAAAGAAAAACTATTATCAACTAAAGAAAACTTATTAAATAGAACTTACAATACAGAATCCTTTGTGTCTGATATTTCTAAAATTCTAGAATTAAAAAAACATTTAAATAATAATTAAAATGGAAATGAATTCCTTGGTTCAAATTTTTGGTAGCGCTGGTGTGACTTTTTATGTCATGTGGCTTTGGCTTCAGAGTATCCAAAAGGAAAAATCTGGCATAATTAAAAAGTTGGAGATTGAACAAGAAAATAGGATAAATGAACTTAAGGAAATATTGCCTTTACTAAATGAAGCATCCAATGGTCTTCAAGCTGCCATGAAAAATCAAGAACAAAGTAATGGTGAGGTGATTAAGAGAATCATTGAACATGTTGACAAAAAAATAGATGAGTTAAGTAAAAAATGCTCAAATAACGATTAAAAAAAATAAATTAAGTTATGGAAAATGTGTTACAATTAACTTTTGCTAAATTAGAGCTTAAACAAATGGAGCTAATTGACAGATTATCTATGAAGCATAATGATTATGTAATAAGAGTTATTATGTCAACAGTAACTGATAAATTTGTTGCTGTTAATGGTGATTGGGAATTGGTAACTGGTTTCAAGGAAAGTTATTGTATTGATAAAACATGGGAAGATATAGCACCAAAAAATCAAATTAAAAATGTTTTAGGTTATATGGATTACCTTAAAAAGAGTCAAAACACATTTCAAAAAACTAAATTTGATATAATCAAAAAAGATGGTAAGATATTATCAGTTGATTGGACTGGTAAATATTTCCCAGAAATAAACGGAATGGTTTTAATTGGTAGAGTAACTAGGTAATATATTGACTTTGTTATTTTTTTTAAGTATAGTTAATAAAAAAAATATTATGCTTAAAACAGGAAAACAAATGAAAATTGATTTATTTAAAAATTACAAAATAGTTACAGGTACTATTGATAATAAAAACCCAAAATCAATGTATCTTACAATATCAGCATGGGGTGAACCTAAATTAAATTCTGATATTAATTATTCTGATGTTATCAGAAAAATGAATAAACAAATAAAAGCAAATTTATATTCTAAATTAGATAAATCGTTATTTGATTACGGTAGAACTATTGTTGATTTGGATATGCGTGATTCTGGAATAAATTATAACAAAAAAAGTTACATGAATTGTGAAATAACATTATTTAAATTAAATAATTTTAAAATACAAGATAAAAGAATAAAGGAAGAGGTTAAAAAAATAATGAATGATGTTGTATCTGAAGTATTTGAAAAATCTGAATATTTTAATTTCCACAAAACTAAAAAATAAAATAACCAACATATTATATATTAAATCCCGACTTAAGTTCGGGATTTTTTGTTTTATCTATCATATTTATTATTAAAAAAATAATATGTCAGATATTAAAATACTAAAAGCTGTGGATGAATTAACCACTATGATTTATTCTTTAGTTGACCCAGAAACTAATATTATTAGATATATAGGTAAAAGTGATAATTTAAATAGACGACTAAGTGAACATATTAAAAAAAGTAAGCATTCAATAACACATAAAAATAACTGGATTGTCTCATTAACGAAAAAAGGGTTATCACCTATAATTGAAGTTATTGATATTGTTCCGAGGCATGAGTGGGAATTTTGGGAGGTGTTTTGGATAGACCAATTTAAATCCTGGGGTTTTAATTTAACTAACATAAGTAATGGTGGTAATGGTGGTGACTTAGGTCCCATAGTTAGAAAAAAAATATCAGATAAATTAAAAGGTAGGGTTAATTCAGAAGAATCTAAAAAAAAACTTAGTGAATATAGATTAGGTAAAACCTATGAAGAATTGTATGGTATTGAACGAGCTCTTGAGGTTAAGAGTAAAATGTCTAATGATAGGTCTGGTTCTAATAATAATATGTATGGTAAAACACATTCTGATGTTACTAAAATGAAGATTCGTTTGAAAAATTCAGAAAATAATAAGGGTGAAAATAACCCTATGTATGGTAAAAAACATACTAAAGATACTATTGAGGTTATTAAAAATAAATTATCAGTAAAGAATAGTGGTGTGGGTAATCCGTTTTATGGTAAAACCCATACTGATGAATTTAAAAATAAATTACGTAAAAAAGTTAAGCAATTAGATTTGGATGGTAATTTGATAAAAATATGGAATTCGATAACTGAGGCTGCTAATACACTTGGATTGAATCAAAGTAGTATATCTAGTGTTTGTAATAAACCAAATAGAACTTACAATAATTATAAATGGGAAAAAATAAATTAATATGAGTGATTTTCAAATAAATAAGGATAATACAGTCGGTAAGGTCATGATTATGATTGAATCTGATGCGGGTTACATATCCCCAGATGATAAAAGAAATAAACCATTCATCACTGAGATGAAAAAATTAGAATCTGGTATACACCCATCAGTTCATGAACCATTAGTTGTTTATGTGGTCTTACAAAAATATGGTGTAAAAAATAGAAATGGTAGAATATATCCAGAATCTATTTTGAAAAGAGAAGTTGATAGATATCAAGAATTAATTAGAGAAAGAAGAGCTATTGGTGAATTGGACCATCCAGAATCTTCTATTATTGCTGGTGATAGAGTGTCACATAATATTATTGAAACTTGGTGGGAAGGTAAAACCCTAATGGGTAAAATGGAAATACTTATGACCCCAGGTTATGTAAATTATGGTATTGTATCAACAAAGGGTGATGAGGTTGCTAATCTTTTAAGAAATAATATTATGATTGGTGTATCATCTAGAGGTGTTGGTTCATTAAGAGAAGTTGGTGGTGACCATGTTGTTCAAGAAGACTTTGAAATTATTTGTTGGGATGTTGTTACAGCACCTAGTACACCAGGGTCTTGGATGTTTAAAGAAAAGTCTGAAGCAAGACCATTTGTTGAATCTGTTGAAAAGAAAAATAATATATTAGGTGAAGGTCTAGATAAATTTTTATTGGACTAATAAAAAAAAATATTTTTAAAATTTAGTTTTTCACAAAATTAAATATATTTATAAACAACTGGGTATATTGCCCTTTTTAATAATTAAAAAAAATTAAACAAAAAAAAATGGCTGAGAAAAATAAATCAATTATTGAAAGCGCATTATTGGATGCTAAAAGAATCCAAGAAGCACTTAACGCCAACACAAAAGAAATACTTCGTAGCGTAGCGCTAGAAGAAATTGATGGACTAGTGAAAGAATCTTTGGGAGAAGGTTATGTTGAAGAAGATGCTGATGAAGATGAAGAAGTTGCTGATGTTGAAATCACTGATGAGCCAGAAGCTGGTGAAGAAGGTGAAGATGAGACTGAAGAACTTGATGATGACTCTGAAGACTCCGAAGAAGGTGATGACCTAGAAGGTGATGACGATATTAGTATGAGTGCTGTAGCACTTGGTGGAGATGATGAGGAAGTTGAGGATTTAACTCAAGCGTCTGACGATGATGTTATTTCGGTTTACAAAAAGTTAACTGGGGATGACACTATCGAAGTTGTTGTTGACGATGAAACAGGAGACATCAAATTAACTGTTAATGAGCCAGGTGAATTTATGATTAAAACTGGGGCTGAAGAAGCTGAAGTTGAAGATGAATTTGATACTGATGAAGTTGGTGGTGATGATGAAACTGAAGAAGTTGACGAAGTTATGTATGAAATCGCACTTGAAGAAATGGAAAACATCGATGGTATTAAAGCACCTATTGGTGATAATACAGGTGATAACTTAGCTGGTGGTTTTGATGCTGACCAAGCATATGCTCACGCTGAAGGCGAAATGGTAATGTCTGAAGGTGAAGAAATTGCTGAAGTTGAAGAAACTATGGAAGAAGGTGAAGAAACCATGGAAGAATCTAATGTTAGAGCCTTAAATAATGGTAGAAACCAATCATTAAAACCAAGTACTTTCCCTGACGAAAGAAGGGGTGGTAGAGTTGATGAAAGTGCGAACAAATATAATACATTGTTAACTGAAGCTAAAGAATTAAGAGGTAAAAATGAAGAATACAAACAAGCTCTTAAGCAATTTAGAACAATGTTAGCAGAAACAGTTGTATTTAACTCTAACTTAACTTATGTAACTAAGTTATTCATGGAGCATTCTACAACTAAAGAGGAAAAACAAGAAATCTTAAAAAGATTTGATAATGAAGTTTCTACTCTTAAAGAATCAAAAAGGTTATATAAATCAATCGCTAGTGAATTGACTTCTAGAAAGCCAATGAATGAGTCAGTTGAAAGAAAATTTAATAATGAAGTTTCAAGCGGTATGTCAAAACAATTAAATGAGTCTACTGCTTACATCGACAAAGAAACTCAAAGAATAAAAGACTTAATGAGTAGAGTCGAGAAAAGATAATAACAATAAAAAAAAAGAAAAAATAAAAAATTATGTCACAATTTTTAAATTCTGGACAAGTTGGTAACATCGGATTAAACCACATGAAAGAAATCCGTAAACAAACACAACAAAAATGGGAATCTTTAGGATTCTTGGAAGGTCTTAAAGGACACATCAAAGAGAACGTTGCTCAATTATATGAAAACCAAGCAACTTCAATCTTAACTGAAGCTACTGATGCAACATCATCTGGTTCTTTCGAAACTGTAGTTTTCCCAATCGTGAGAAGAGTATTCTCTAAATTATTAGCTAACGATGTAGTATCTGTACAAGCTATGAACATGCCAATCGGTAAATTGTTCTTCTTCGTACCTCAAACTTCTTCAAGAGTTGATGCTAACGGTAACGCTGGTGATGATTACGCTACAATTCCTTACGGAACAACTTATTCTGCACACACAGGTATGGGTGACCAATTACCAAGTTGTGTTCAGCCAGTTGATGGATGTACTGTTACTCCATTCGCAGCTAAAAACTTATACGATATCTTCTACAACGATGGTATGTTTGATAACTCAAAAGGTACTTTAACTATCGCAGTTGGTACAGGTGTATTAAAAACTTTAGGTACTAACGGTACTTTCACAACTATCGCTAACTTCGCAGCTGCTCCATTGGCAACTGACGGTACTTTAAGAAACTTAATCGTTGCTGTTTCTGGTTTCTCAGCTGTTAACGCTGGTAGATTAACTGGTCCAGATGGAAACGAAATGGACACTGAAGCATTCTTAGCATCTTTAATCGTTGTTAACGGAGCTGGTGAAGCTTTAGTTGACCAAGATGGTGAAACAGTTATTGCTAATGGTGCATCAATTCCATTCAGATTAGTAACTCAAAAATATGGTAGAGGTATCGTTGATTACAATGATATTTGTGATGCTGTTGGTGTTATGTACATCGAATTAGATTTAACTCATCCAGCTGTAACTACATCTACTTATGATGGTTACACAGGTATCGTATCTGGTGCATCTAGCACATTAGTTTCATTAGTTGCTAGTGATTTAGATATCGCATGGGGTCGTTACGATTCATTAGAATTAGAAACTGAAATGGGTGAGGTATCATTCAAATTGGATGAAGTAGTTGTTTCTGTTGAAGAAAGAAAATTAAGAGCTACATGGTCTCCAGAATTAGCACAAGATGTTAGTGCATTCCACAACATCGATGCTGAAGCTGAATTAACTGCAATGCTTTCTGAGCAAGTTGCTGCTGAAATCGACCGTGAAATCTTAAGAGACTTAAGAAAAGCTGCTGCATGGCAATTAAGATGGGATTACAACGGATGGAGAAAAGCTTCTTCTGCTGCATCACCATACACTCAAAAAGACTGGAATCAAACTTTAATCACTAGAGTTAACCAAATTTCAGCACAAATTCACAAATCAACTCTTAGAGGTGGTGCTAACTTTATCGTAGTATCTTCTGAAATCTCTGCAATCATGGATGATTTAGAATACTTCCACGTAAGTGATGCTAACCCAGAGCAAGACCAATACAACATGGGTATTGAAAGAATCGGTTCATTAAGCGGACGTTACCAAGTGTATCGTGACCCATATGCACCATTCTACTCAATGATTATCGGTCATAAAGGAAAATCATTGTTAGATACAGGTTACATCTACGCACCATACGTGCCAATGCAACTTACTCCTACAATGTACAATCCGTTTAACTTTGCACCTGTAAAAGGTATCATGACGAGATATGCAAAAAAGGTGGTCAACAATCGCTTCTACGGGCATGTAAGAGTTGATGGTGTACCTACATTTAACGTTAATGAATTAAGATAATCTCTTATAAATCAATAACTTAAAAGTCTAATCGAAAGGTTAGACTTTTTTGTTGTTATAAAGTTTTATTTAATAATAATCGATTTAATGGTTGACTTATTAAAGTAATATTCGTACCTTTGTAAAAAAAAAGATATATGAGTAAGAAAATAGTGTTAACAACAGAGCAAATTAATGAATGTATTAATCTATACGTAAACGAATTAATGGGTACACCATCAATAAGTAAAAAGATGGGTATACATAAAACAATTGTGATTAGAACATTAAAGGAGAATAATATTGAACTTGGACCTTCTGGTCGAAGAAATATTGGTGGTAAATCAGTTTCCGATAAGAAATATCGTGAAAAAAATAAAGATAAACTAAATGAATACCATAAACAATGGTCAAAATTAAAACGTAAAGAATTACGTGAATATCATTCAACATGGAGAAATAATAATCGAGAACATGTAAATGAGAAGACTAGATTATGGTATTTAAATAGACGAAGAACTGACCCAAGTTTTAGATTAAAATGTAATACTAGGACGGCTGTGTGGACATGTCTTAAAGAGCGTGATATTGCTAAATATCGTTCTACATTCGAATTATTAGGGTATACGTTAGAAGAACTAATAGCTCATTTAGAGAAACAGTTCACAGAGGGTATGACATGGGATAACTATGGTGAGTGGCATGTTGACCATAAGATACCAATGAGTAGTTTTCAATTTGAGACTACTGATGATAGAGAGTTTAAATTATGTTGGTGTTTGGATAATCTTCAACCGTTGTGGGGACCAGATAATTTGAGTAAAGGAACTAAATTTTTATAGTTTATATTGATATTTATAAATAAAAGCAATATGAGAAAATTCGATAAAATAAAAAACATACAGATGGCTAATATATTGGTTGAACAAAGGTATTTAGAATATAAAGGTTTAATTAATGAGGAAGTTTCAACGGATTTATTAATGAATAAAATACCTTTTTTAAAACGTTTTGAACTTGACCCAGATTCTGATTCAAATTTTATTTTATTTACATATAACAAAAAAGTTAAAGATGTTGAAGTTAGCAATCAATTATTTAAAAATATTTCAGTTCATTTGGGGGATTATGGTAATGAGAGTAATATTGAAAATTTTAATGTTGATGTTGATTTTGAAATCGTATTAAGGTTTGATAATTATGGTGGTACTTATGATGTTAACTTAATACCTAATTTGCTTATTAATGTTATAAATAAAAATGAGTTTAATATCCCAGAAAAATTTAAATCTTTTTATGTAAAATTAATTGAGCATTACGAAATAGAATACCCTAATTTAATTAAAAAAGAATTTAGTTTACACACCCAAATAAATAATAATAATCTAGATGAAAAAATAACCGAAATAAATGAATTACTATATAAATTATCACAAAAATTAGATTTAAAATTCGGGGAATTTAAATTATTTTAAAAAAAAAGGGTTAACCTTTTTTGTTTTATATTGATATTTATAGGTATGAATTTGTTTATAAAAAAATTATTAAGGGAAGGTTTATTTGAAAGTATAAATTTAAATTTATCTAAACAAATAAGGTCTAAACAATTGGATGTTGATATTAACAAAACACTAGAAGATATATTTGGTAAAAACATATATCGTTTATATTATGATGTTAATACTGGTAAACAAATACAACCAACTAGGAAGGAACCTAAATTAAAATTTGATGTTGAGATTGTTGATAATTTAAATGCAGATATAGACACAATATTGAGTAAGTTGGGTTACAGCTTAGTTGATTTGGATAAAAATATAGCTAAGAGTAATAAAAACGGGCAAACTATCAAAGCAACAAAGGTTTTACAGTCATCTGACAAATTAATTTTCAAAAAATATACAGAATACCTTAGTTCAATTACAAATTCAACAATAGAATCTGAAAAATTATATGTGGTTGTATCAAGACATTCGCACGATATTGCTAGTATGTCTAGTAAACCAAATATAGAATCTTGTGAAACACTGTCAGATTATACTGATATAAAACAAACATTAATTGGTAAAGATGTTGATGGTGTTGAGGGTTATGGGGTGCACATATGGGATAATATACAGAGTGATGGGATTGTTTTCTATTTAATTAAAGAAGGTGATTGGAATATACAAGACCCAATTAGTAGATTTTTAGGGGCTGGTATATGTGAATTTGGTAATTCTTATCATTTTTATGGTAAATTCCACAATAAATTTAAAAACTTTGTAATAGGTTGGGTAGAATATTATAAATCTAAGGTATTGAATCAATATACGGTTAAATCGGATAAAGATTTTTTCAATAAAAGCGTGGATGAATTAGTCAAAATATTAAATAAAAGTATAAGTGATAATGATAATAATAAAGAATATATAATTAGAGGTTTAGTAAAAAATGATAGGTATGATGTTTTGTATGATTTAATTACTAAAACTGATTATAAATTCGATGATGAAGGTAGACCTAAACGTACTAAGGTTTTTGATTCTGGAAAGGTAAAATTTTTGGTGGACATGCTTAATGATATTTTTGGTTATAAAATTATTGAGAAATTTCCTAATAATATTAAGAAGCCAATCGTTGATTATGTTACATCGATTATTGATAATGATACCTATAAATTAAAAGAAATAAATCAGTATTTTAGAAGCCCAGAAAAGGTCAAGGATTTATATATTAAACATTTTTCTAGGTATCTTAAAGATGGTAATTTATCCAACGTTTTTTTAGATTTGTTAAAATCTAAGTTACTTACGATGTGCGATACTAATTTTATTGAAATAGGTGATATGGGTGAGTGGGCTGACCCAGATAAATTAAATGAATATAAACGTGAATTAATTTTTTATAAAAAGAATGGTGGGTGCGATAAATTACAATCAACCAAAAAAGATATATATAATTCAATTATTGATTATTTTGAACAAAATAAAAAAGGCTAGATAAATCATTTAAACCAATCGGTATTTGAATTTATTTTTGTTAAATTAAAACTTAAATTTCTTTCATTTGGTATTGCTAAAACATTGCTACAAATAAAATCTGATTCAAATACATTTATGGGATTATTTTTATGATTATTTATTTTAAATAATCGACTTATATGCCAATAACAATCATAATTTTCTTGCAATAAGAAATCTAGTAATGCTGGTGAATATTCTCTATTATCATTTTCAACATATAAAATTGGCCTGTGTTTTTTTATTGTGTAATATGCACCATTTAATACATTAATTTCCATTGTTTCAACATCAATTTTCATTAGATTTAATTTATCAAATGATAAATCATCCAGTCTAATTTGATTTACGTTAATACCGTTCTTTTCTGATAATCTTATACCACCAAAATTATTTGGTTTTGTATAATCTAATATTGGAACATTTATTACTTTTTGACTATCACCAACAGCTAAGTTATATGTTTCAACATTGCGCATATTGTTTATTGCTACATTGCCACAAAGTATTCTAAATATTTCTGGTTGTGGTTCAAAAGAAATAACCTTACCATCAAAACCAACCATTTTACTAAATGGTAATGTCATCAAGCCAATATTTGCACCTATGTCTAATACAACATCATTTTTATTTATTAGTGATGATAATAAAATTATTTCATCATCACAATATTCACCATATTCGGATATACAATTACCAATGTAATAATCATTGGAATTATAAATCACTTTACCATATTTGTATTCAGATATTATATTCATAATACAAATATACTAATAAAAAACAAAAAATGGGGCATTTAGCCCCATTATATAGTTAACTCAGTTATTTTTATTTATCAGGTATAATATCTTTATTTAAATCAATATTTTCTTTTGCCAAAAAGAATGAGGTTCCACTATTTATAAAATTTATAATTGTATCGGTGATTGGTTTTAATAGTTCGATTAAAATAAAAACACCACCAACTATCTTAGTTATTAACCCAAAATAACTATTAATATTTGTTAAGCTATTAATTATTTCACCAATAACTACAACACCTAAAAATTTTAATGCAAAATTTCTTATTTTTTCAATACCACCCTTTTTACTAGCTAATTCATCTATATATTTTTTTAAATATAATACTATTGAGCCAACAACTGAGCCTACTAAAAATTTTATTTTATCACTATATGAGCCATTTTCAATTTTAGATATTAAAGCTTCAATTTTTCCTTTTACATCTACCAATTTTAACTTTATTAATTTATCATATAAATCTTTTAAAGTTGTTCTTTTAAATACTGTGAAAAAATAATCACTAGTTGTTTTGGCTAATTTTTCATCTGCTGATACTTTACCAAATACATATGCCAAATCTTTAGCGTTACTAATTGTTTCAACACCTTTATTCCAGGCATTACCAACCATAGCTTTGGCTGATGATAAGAAGTTTTCAATAATAAGTGATTCATTCAATAATTGATTATTGTGGTGTTCATGTTCTGTTAGTGCTAACCTAACTTTATATTTTATTTCACTTTTCATTATTGACTTATTCTTAATTCTGATTGAGATACGATATCGAATTTTAATACTTCTTTATTTGTTGACACTTCTAAATTAGATTCATATTTAACATCTAAATAATAAGTATTAGGTATTAAACTGGAGGTATCTAGTAAAAAGTAATTATTAGTTGCGGTCATTTCAACATCTTGATAATCAATTACAGTATATTCGTTTTTACCTTCTCTAACGTATAATCTATACTGTAAGCTATCAACTCTTTGAGTTTGATTAACAGTATATGGTATTCTTGTGCTTATTAATACCTTTCTAATATCACCTCTTTTAATTTTTTCATTGTGATTTATACCAGAAATATTAAATCCAACTCTTTTTGGTAAATCATCAGCATCACCAATGTTGTAATATTCCATAGAGTCTCTTAAAGGTATTGATAATTCAATTGCTGGTCTTTGCACACCATTTATAACAATATCATCCCACACATCATTAATAATGACTCCAGGCTCATTATTTCCACCAGTTGGTACTATTATATCAATATAATAAACTCCTTTTGTGCAATGCACAATTTGACTTTGAGTATAAGATGATATAATCAAGCCACAATTATCATATACGTTAACTATTGGAATATCATCTAAGTTTGTTGGTCTACCGTTTATATTAACATAAAGATATATTCTATTATATTTATCTAAATAAAAATCATTTCTATCATCACTTATGTGACATGAGTAAGTTGTTTCAATAAATGGTTCATAAAACGTTTGTGTATGTCTGGTAAAGAAACCAACATATTGGTAATCAAAGGTATTTAATTCTTCTAATGTTCTAGGAAATGCAATCCCTAATCCGTAGTTAGTTTCACCAGTTAAATATGCGTTAACAACATCTGTAACATCAATTTCCATTGATTCATTACCTTGTTCAAAATGTTGTGTTCCAACAATTATATTTGATGGTGAGCCAGAATATACACCATTACCATTAAACCAGGACACATTTGTTTGAGCTTCAAACCAGTTTGACGGGCATATTGAAGTTACTATTGTATCACCATCAACAACACAGTCTAAATAATCATAACCAACACCCTCATCCCATTCCTGGTCTATTTTAAATAAAATTAAATCAAATGAGCAAGCACGTTGTTTACCATCACATGTGTGTTTACCCAATAATTGTTCATCGAAAGCTCCAGTGTTGGTCATTCTAAGTGTGTGTCTCATTAACCCAAGATTTGGGAATGTTCCACCACTATATAAATCTCTTAATCTAGTTTCATCAAAATGAAATAAAAATCTAGAATAATTTCTATTAACTTCATTACCACCATAGAACAATTCTGTCACTGGGTTTCTAGCAGTGTTTAATGTACTATTATAAATTATTGTATTATTTCTATCGAAATACGTCCTTACTACCATTTCTTTTTTATTAATAAATATCTAAGAATATTAATTAATTATCTAAGAATATTAATTAATACGTATATTTTTGGATAGCATTTTGTTTTCTAATTCAGCAGCTTTTATACCAAAAGCCGAAACGGAACTACCAACATTAATATTGTCTGTTGGGGGTGCCATACCGTAAGCATTATGTATGTGACTTTGGAATGCCTGTCTTAGTGCGATTAAATATTCTAATAATACGTCACCAAAGACCATTGGATGTGCGGTAGTTAATATTGTATTAAGTTCGTCATCGGTAATGTATGGGGTTTTATTGTTAATTAAATCCCTATTTGTTAAATCAAATGTTGGACTGCCGTTGTATGTTAATAAATTAATTTTATCCGCAACAATATTATTTACACTAATTTTTTTAGATTTACTTGGTGACCCAATTCCACTTATAGCGACTATTGCATTATTTACTTGGTCGGTATAATTAAAACCATTTTTAACTTGTATATAAGCTGGATTTATATTATTAAATTTTTTACTATCGTTCTCAACAAACTTACCAGCACGTATTAATACTTCACTATCTCTAAATACGATATCAGCATTATTTCTACCATTTATAACAAATGTATTTTCGTTATCGTATTCAGTATAAATACCCTTAGTTTCTTCGTTTTTTGTTGGGTTAGTTAAGTTATTATAATAACCAGAACTTAAATTTGTAGTTGCACCAGCTAATAATGTTTGTTTGTTTATTAGGGTTATATCTGATGTTATTGGACCAATATAATATCTATCACTATACCTATCTTCTGGGCTAGTCATAAACAGTAGAACCATTTCATTTTTTTTGGGTATTGGTGCTCCAAATTTTGGTATTAGAGGATAGCAGTTTGGTAATTGATTATCATTATCTATTGGCGTATCAAAATTATTACCAGATATTCTACATTTAACAATATATGGGTCAATATTGAATGCTTCATCCCTAAATTTTTGATTAGGGTCAGTTTGTGTTACTGGTATTTGTACAATTTTATTATCAACATCTTTTGATGCTACAACAACTTGACCTAATTGTATAGATTTAAAGTATGAATTTGCGCCACCAAAAAACGAACCTTCACCAGTTACATATTTACCATCTATACTCATTTCTTACCTTTCATTCTTTCAGTAATAACTGAAGAAGCTTCTATAAAAATCTTCTCAATTTCAGTTAGTTTATCAAATTCTTTAACTGTTTTTAATTTTTGAGCATCATAATCCATTTGCAATTGTTTTAATGCAATTACAATTTCATCATTGGTTTTATCTTCCCATTCACTTTTCATAATTTATTGTATTACCCCGTCTGTTATCGCTGGTAATATATTTGAACCGTTTGTTACAAATGGTCCACCAGCATTAGCTCCAGTCCCTTGAAATAATATTGAACCTGGTGGTATTACGGTTGTCACCTTTGCATTTTGTTGTATATGTGATACCATTTCTTGACATTGTACTAACATAGCCGCAGCCGTTTTATTTGGCCCATCAGCAAAGATATCACCCATTGGTATACCAGCTTCAGATTCCATCCTAGATATTATGTTTGCAGCTAAATTTCTACCACTCATACCTGGTTTTAATTTGGCTCCAGCCAATAATAAAAAAGGTGGTATTTCTGGTGCTGGTTTTTGACCCAAATTAAATACCCCTAATAATAAATTTAATATTTTAGTTATAGAAGTCAAGCCTTTGGTTGCTTCTGGTATATTTTTTTGTGTTGATTTACAATCTTGTGCCATGATTATTAAATTTTAAACTGCGACATATGATATATTTTGTATCTGTCTTATTATTTCTGGTGGTGTACCAATTAAGCTCAAAATTTGGGCTATATAATTTTTACCCCTTTCTATTTCATCTTGTGCAAATTTTTGTGATAATTTTTTACTAAGAAATTTTATAATTAAAGTTAATAGTAATTTTATAACTAGTTCTAATATTGTTTTAGATAAAGACTTTATTAAGTTTTTATTTTTCTTAATAAAATCAATTGGACCATCATATGTTTCATTTTGACCATATAATATTTGGTAGTTTATCGCATAAACACTAATTAATTTTGGTGACATAACGATGGTCATTATACCTTTAGCTAAAGATTTAACAAGCTCTAATAAAAAATTATTTTTTACTGTATTTTTATCCTCTGATGTTTCATTTTGTGCTTGTAAATCAGCTAATGTATTTAATGCATTTTTAATTGATGTGTGTTGTTGTTCTAATATTGGTATTGGTGATGTTGTGTTTGATGTTGCATCTGAAAAATTTTGTGTTGTTTGTAATAATGAATCTATTGGTACTGAAACTTCCCTATTATCATAGGTATCAATAATACCCACACCATTTTTTCTATTATTAGCTTTTTCATTTATTTTTATTAATTGTTCATTTGAAAAGCTAAAAAAACTATCATCAATTGCTTCACCATCATCTGAATTTAATATACAATTCAAACATTCTTTTATTTCTTCTTCTTTTTGTAGCTGACTTTTACTTTTGTTAATTTTAGATGATATTGTACCAAATAAATCATCAACTAATAAATTTAATATTTTATCAGAGCTTAAAGTATCTGGTGACCCAAATAAACTAATACTATCGATTAGATTAACATTAAACTCATATAATGTTTTATTATCATAATTAGCATTAGAATTAAATTTAATAACATTGTTTTCCGTTGTACCAACAGGGCTAAATTTAATGTCTAATATTGGTTGTGTTGTTGTTGATGTGCCCTATGTACTAATTGAACCACCGTTTGGTGTGTAGTCTGATTTGTTTTGTGTTATATTTGAAAATAAAAAAGTATTAAAATCCTTACTGTTTACACCAGCTTGGTAATCTTCGTAGATTAACGCTCCGTATGGACTCTCTGGGTCTACTTTAGTTATACCAAAGAAGTCAACATCAGATATATTTAAAACAACCCCAGCACCACCACTTCTAAACCAAGCTGGTATTGATGGGTTTACTGAACAACTGCATAGTTGTTTTATTTCTTTCTTTAAATCCTTTTTAATTGCTGATTCTATTTCTGGTAACTTTCTGGTTAAGAAATCCGATAAATTGTCTATCATCTCCTTATAACCAACCAACGATTTAGTTAAGTCCATTAAAAAGCCAACAGAATCACCGCTACCATTAATTGATGAAAATGAGTTTGTCTTTTTTAATTTAGGCAAACCTTCATTAATGGTGTTCAACGATGCAACATCGGCCATTATTTTATTTTTCTTATCTAATATTGACATTATTAGTTGTTTTCAGATTCTTTATTTGGACCATTCTTAATCATTTCCCTAACCTTTGCAAAATCATCTAAAGATACTGAACCGTTACTTCTTTCTTGTATTGCAGTTGAGGCATCTCCATTATGTTTTATTATGTCATTTTGCAATTTAGCAATTTCTAATTTTATTTTTATCGCTGAGTCTTTTACCTTTAAAGCATCAACTTTACCTTTTGCTATTTTTGTCAAATCATCAACATCCACTGGGTTTGCTGAATTAACCATTTCATTAATAGTTTTTTGAGCATCATTGATTTGCGCACAGGCATCATTATACGCTTCTTGACATAATCCTTCAAGGCTGTCAACATTATTAATTTTAACGTCTTGCTTTTTCTTCCTAGGCATCTTAATATAAATTAATTTTAATTTGTTATATCTATAAATACACAAAAAACGGATTTTTTTATTCAAATCCGTTTTCTAGCCCATCCATTTTTAAAATAGAATATATGTCTTTGTATTTTTTCATAGATGACCTTATATCTTTAGTTGATAAATTGGTATAGTTTCGCATTGTTTCTAAAACTGAATTTTTATTAAATTTAGGTCCACCATTCATAATGTCTAATGTTTTTTCCCAATTTTCTAATATATCAATTAATGCGTAACCAACCTTTATTTCATTATCATTCAACCTTTTTTTAGGTGGAAGGTTATCATTGTTATCAATTTCTACTTTTATATTATTAGTTAAATTAAATATAAATTTATCTAATGTGAAATCTTTATCTTCTATTTCATATTGTAAATCTTCCCTACCATCTAAATATGATTGAGTTAAATCTTCATATGAATATAATTGTTTTAGAGAACCATCATCCTTTATTAGTAGCCCTAAAATATAATGTTTACAAATTGTTCCATAGTAAGAATATGCTTTTTTACCAGAATCTTTATCAAACTTATCCGCTTTTGTTATCAAGAAGGAAAGAGTGTCTGAATGTAAATCTTCAAATGAGACACCCTTTCTATATAATTTATACCTTCTGATTATCGATTCAATCATTTTATCAAATGGTTTTCTTAACCATTGATTGTAGATTGCATTCCTTTCTATTTCATCGTTACATTCTAAAAATCTAACTACAGCTGCTTCTTCTTCTGGGCCAAAATATAAATCATTCGTTCTTTTTCGCCCCCTTTGTTTAGCCATAATTAAATATTATTCTGTATAACTTATCTCTCTATCCTGTTCGTGATAAAATTCAGATTTAGCTTTATTTAACCACCAATTGGCTTCAACTGGGTTCATGGATTCTCTGTAATTATGGAACAATGAGCCAGTTCTTTGGTTAACATGTTTGTAACCAAATCTAGGTATTGTCATAATTCTTGCTGATTTGTAAGACATTCTCAATAAGAATTCATAAATAAATGTTAATTTAATATTTGATTTAAAACCACCATATGATTGGTATAATTCTTTTTTCATAACAATACCATCAATATTAAAGTTTTGATATGTTAATAATGCATCTTTATCTAGGTATCCTAATTCTTCTGAAAAACTATTTGCCCAAACTGCTTCGTTTGTAAAACCAATAAATGAACCATTTTCATCAACATCAACAATAATTGGCATGAAGATATCCACATCTGTGTGTGCTTCGATATATGTTTCAACTGATTTAAACCATATTTTAGAATACTCATCATCATATTCTAAGATACTGAACCATTCAGTATCACATTTATCAACACCGAAATTCATTTGCGATGCGAAATCAGTATTACCATCGTTTTCAACAACGGTTACTAAATCTTTAATTGAATCGTAATCATATCCTTTTGCAAAATCAAAAGCATCACTAGCTTTTGGTACTACAACCATAACTTTACCAGGTTTAACAACTTGGTCATGTATGCTTTTGATTGCATTTGCAAATAATGGTTTTGTATTATCATTAATATCATGTAATGGAATAATTACTGTTACATTTTTACTCATAATTAATTTTTTTATTTGTTTGATTCAACAACTGAACCAATTATGTTTTTAAATTCATCAATTCTTTCACCAACTAATGAACCGTAAACTTCTTTTATTTTATCCGCTTGTTTTTCTTCACTATATTCACCTTTTGTTTCACCCATACCATCTAATAAATCTTGAGGTACTGAATCTTCTAACCAAAGTTTCATATATGTAGAAATTAATTCTGGGATATTATTTGTTGAACTAGTCCAAATACCATTATATTTTAATGATACCGTTCCATTTTCATCAACCTCTTCCATCCATTCTGGTGTTGTGTTTGGAATCTTAGCAATAACTGGTGTATCACACTCAATAGATTCTAATGGGAATGTACCAAAACCAGCTTGGTCATCAACCCATATGGATAAACATGCTTTTGATAGTTCATCAGCAAATTGTGCTTTTGGTAAACCTCTCAAATCTTTAAATGTTAACCATTTATAAATTGGGTATTGTAAGTAGAAAGATTTAGTAATTTTAGTTACGTCTGATTGATTTCTAGTGTGTAATACTACAATTGGTAGTTTTGGTTTTTTATTTGGTTTAAATTGGCTAGAAATTGCCACTGGAACCACATGTGTTTTTAAACTTGGGAAAAGTGTTTTTAAATAGTTCGCTTGTTTTTCTGATGTTGTAATTGCATCATTAAATCCAAAATCTGTCCATCTTCTACCAAGTGGTAATAATTCAAAAATATATTCTGGACTTTGTGATAAAACAATTTTCTTACATGGTAATGCACGTACTTCTTTTTGTTGCATAACAGTTGAGAAAACTTCTGGAATAATTAAGAAATCTTGTGGAGCAACATTTAACACACCAGATTCAATAGATACGTGTGGTAAATTTGCGTATTCATAACCTAACCAGTCTGATACACCATTTTGGTCATCATCTCCAAATTTCTTATAATCGTTTTTCTCATGTAAGATATAAGCTTTATACCCTAATTCGTTTAACACTTTTACATGTTCATAAATGTTGGCAACACCAGCCACTGGGTTACCTTTAGTGTCTAATGTAAAAAAATACAAATTAAAATCTTTTGATTCTAATTTTGAAATAACACTGTTAACTTGTTCTTCAGTTACTTTGTTAGTTTGTTCTGACATAATTATTTATTATTATTTTATTATTATAATTCCTTTAGTATTCCGTATTTTACTAAGGTATTAAATGCAATTTTAAATGGTAGTGGTGTACTATGTAATGCTTTTTCTGGTCCTAACGCATCATCAGATTCTTCATTATACGTTAGTAATATCTCCATTAAAGTTCTATAGGTTTCATATCTAGAGATATCAATCTCCCTACCTTTATAATAAGACCTTTCTGTTATTTCTGTTTTTTCAACCCCACCTTGGATGTAAGTTGTTTTTGTTTCAGTTTCATTAACATCTTTTTGTTCTAACTCTGGGTCTGATTTTAAGATGTTTTCTAATCCATCGAAATCGATGTAATATGCAATACCACCAAATTCTAATATTGTTTCCTCTCCCATTATTTTTTTATTCTTGTGTTGTTATTTTTGTGTTTAATATCTTATCTCTTAACGTTGCATCTTTAATGAAATCCAATATTGAATCAAGTTCAAAATCAGCTATAACATTTTTATTGTATGGTGCTTTTATTTTGACCGAAACTTTATCATTTGGTTTGTTTTCCAATGCGATTGGGTTTGCCGTTATTAAAACATCAGCATCACCCCATTCTTCTTCATTCTGTTTAACAAATCTAATATTACTTGCCCTACAACCTAATTTTGATAAGAAAAATAATGTTGATGGGATGCTTTTTAAATACTCTCTACTAACTAATTCAACCGTATGTTCCTCTTCTTCTTCAATATCAACTAAAAACATATTGAATCTAGTCATTAGATTTTCATACATTTGGTCTGCGTGACCAAAAACTTCTAGACTAGCTTCCTCATATAAGAATTTATTTAATTCAGATTTTGAAGAAAAGGTAAAATGGTCAGATAAATTAAAAGATGTTATATCATCTTTTTTAATTGTGTAATCACCTTCACCCAAATACTTAGTGTATGTATAATCCATTTGAGCTAATGTGTCCCTTAATACTTCATTTATACTAATAACTATTTTCATGTTTTAATGATACTAGTATTATTTGTTAAAGTAAAGTTTAGTTAAATCTTCTTTTAAAAAATATTTTTATTTTTCTAAGCCAATTAATTTTTTTACCACCTTCTTTAATATATCTAGGTTTTATTTTGATAACTTTGGTTTGGTCAACCTTTGGTTTTGGTTCATCATCTTTTTGTATATTATCAAATATGTTAATAAAATATGTTGTTAATCTATGTCTAACAACTTCACTTTTATCAAACTTAACAATACCAACACCTTCTTCTGGATTTTTAAGTACATTATTAACCAAAGGTTCTAATGCACTTAACCTTTTATCTTTTAAATCGATTTGTCCAGAATCACCAAGTACAATAACTTTAGTATTTTCTGAGAACCTAGTTAAGAATGTTTTACCATTATCTTTTGATATATTTTGAAATTCATCTATAATAATAATTGAATTGGTAAATGAGCGACCTCTAATGGCACCAAACACTTCCATTTTAATAATACCAAATTCAATAAGTAGATTAGTTAGTTCTTCACCTATTAGTTTATGAAAAGCATCAAGAAATGACATCATATGGAATTTCAATTTATCCATCTCATCACCTGGAAGTGTACCTATTTCTTCATTCTTTAATTGTGTTATTGATTTAACCAATTTAATCTCTTTATATAAGGTTGGGTTATTTTTTAATAATAATAGCGCTTCATATATACTGATTAATGTTTTACCAGTACCAGCTGGTCCAGAACAAATTGTAACATCATTTTCTTTTATGATGGTCATTAACTTTTTCTGAGTTTCATTTTTACACTTTAAAGATATTCTAATATTATTAATAAGTTCTTCCTTTGTTAACGCTTTTTTAACTGTACTAACTTTAGTTTTAGTCCCCGTTGTTGTGGTTGTTGCGGTTGATGGTGTTTTTCTGGTTCTAGTCATATTTTATCTTTTTTCCTTTTTTTCATATTTCGAATCTAATTCAAGATTTCGATATTGTTCTATTATATTTCTACCATTTATTTTTACTTCTGATATGAATTTAACAACATAGTATTGATTGAACTCAATGATTTTATCAAAATCAATAATATCATATTCGTATTCTAAAAAATCTGCTGACCCTATTGTATTGTTTGTTAAAAAACAAATTGATTTTATATCAGTTAATGAGCTGTATATTTTATTATTCATTAACTTTTTTATTTCAGATATAAAGAAATGGTTATTTTTATCAAATTGCGCTGGGTATTTTGATACATAAAACTCTAATAGGTAATTATTATTCTCTATCTTTTTTATATGCAATTTTTCTGTATATTTTTCCAATTCAAACTTTGGTCTAAGTTCTCTTATTATATTTATAGGCAAATTAAGTTTTGAATGATTATATTTTAATTCACCTATAGTTTTAATTAAACCAAGGTTTAAAGATATGTCACTATCATTATTTATTTCATCATCTAAATTTAGATTGGTATCATCTATAATATTTGTGGTATCTGATAGCTCTTCACCTTTTAATTCAATATCTAAATCTAAACTATCTATAACACCACTACTAATATTTGTATTGTCCACAACCATGATTAGTTCATAGTCATCACTATTATCAGTTTTTATTTTTGATAGTTTTTGGGTGTCACCAATATATTTGGTTTCAAGTATTGGGTATCCATCATCATCATAACCAACAAGTGTTGATGACATTTGTTTTGAAGCCTCAATAGTTTTATAAATTCTCCATCTTAGTTTTTCAACATCTTCAGTTATTTCACCTCTTATCAATGCATCCAATACAGAGTTTTGATTTAGTGTTTGA
>Ga0315901_10002373_pt1 | contig 25888 bp, 47 predicted proteins | sample LakEriMetagenome_10_FD_203761 | JGI IMG/M metagenome (GOLD analysis project Ga0315901, IMG submission 203761) | Freshwater fungal communities from buoy surface, Lake Erie, Ohio, United States - Buoy 2 MA116 | ecosystem: Environmental > Aquatic > Freshwater > Lake | place: USA: Lake Erie, Ohio...
TATGGTCAATTAAAAAACACATTTGAGGAACTTTTGGAAATGTGGGGTGATTTTGGTAAATATAATGCTTCCAGAAATCATATGGAAGAAGATTGGAAACATCAAGCCGGATTATTATGACAAACGAAGAACTTATTGAGGAACTCCTGACTTTCGCCCATGAATTGGGGATCAGGAAACAAGTTTTGGATACAACATTAAAGTTAATGGATGTTGATAAAACCTTGCATTTTTATGATGCAATAAACAAAGCATTCAATATTGAAAAAAACAAGTTGGATGATGATAGAAGATAAGTTTATTGCATTGATTGCTCATGACGGTAAAAAACCAAATATGGTTTCACTCGTTATGAACAATTTGGTATTATTGAAGAAACACAAGATTGTCGCCACGGGAACAACTGGAAGTTTAATCAAAGCGGAAGGTTTGACCGTTACATTATTGGAATCAGGACCGAAAGGTGGTGATGCCCAAATTGCAACCATGGCGGTTGAAGGTAAATTGAAATGTGTCATTTTCCTTGTAGATCCGCTTGATGTTCATCCTCACCAGGTTGATGTCAGCATGCTCCTCCGAATATGCAATGTTCATAATGTTCCCTTGGCGACAAATGTGGCAACCGCAGAATTACTAATAAAAGAATTAAATGATGAATAATATGAATTATGATTTAATCGAAAAATTTGAATATCTCATCTCAAAGATGAAAAACGAAGGTTTTCATTATTGCTTCAAACATTATTCTTCTTTTGAAGAAATTGATGATGATAAGTTTCACCTGTTAAGGGAAAATTATCTAAAATCAGCGGATGAACTAAAAGATTATATTGAAACCAGACTTGAGAATTTACTTGATGAGGGATATGAGGAAGAATAAACAATAAAAAATAATGATTATGACTAAAGACGAATTTATTTCTTATGTTAGGGGAGTTATTGATGGTGAAATGATTAACAATCCATCCGAAGTATTACATGCTCCTTTGAGGTTAATTAAATCGGCATTAGAGTCAATTAATTATAATAATGACCCTTCAGAAATAAAAATTAATGTCCCCATAAATACTGAAGTTCCCGATATGGTTCCATATCATACGGTTTGTTCATGTAGTAAGGAAAATGGTGGTTCTGGAATGTGTTTTTGTGTTATGGGAAATAAAATGGTACCAAATCCAAAAAAATATCCATCAACCGTAGGGACAACAACGACACTTAATCCGGATATAAAATTGGGACCTAGACTTAAACCTCCGTTTACAAACTTAAACCCGTTTAATTCAGTTCCACAATCAGAAATAGATGAAATGAGAGAGTATATGGAAAAAACACCTGAAGGACAAGTACAGCCCGCATTGGATAAAATACTCGAATCTGGTGATGATATTAGATATCAAAATTATGTTAAAACTGTGACAAAAAATAGAGTTGTTGAGGAAATGGAATATAAGGGAGATTGTGAATATAGATTTGTTACTGGAACCGTTTTAGAAGATATTGGTGGCAAGTATGACTTATATGCCATACCTTTCCCAAAAGAACAATTTATGGAGCGTATGAAGACAGATGAAGAGTTTGCCAAAAGGTGGTCGGTAAAAAATTAAAATTAAAAAAAAAACAAATTATGAGAAGATTACACGTAAAATTTATCAAATGGTTATCCAATAAGTTTGGATACAAAATTATAATGTTAAAGGCTAAAAATGGCTCAACCACCATTGAAGGTGATAGAGAAGTGTTACCTTATGTAGATATATCTGGGTATTTCTTCAAAAAAGAACCGATTAAACGTAATAGTAGATAAAGTTAGTTGTCCCTGTGGTGGTGTTTCCGTTATTAAACACGAACCTCGTGAATTTACAACACCTAAATTTGACAAACAAATTATTGAGTTTTATTATTATGAATGTGACGATTGCGGCGAGAAATGGACAACCACTGAAAGTGACACAATAAGTTATGAAAAATTAGATTTTACAAATAATGAATAATATAGACAAACAATATACCGAGTTATTGCAAGATATTCTTGAAAACGGTGTTACAAAAAGTGACCGGACTGGAACCGGAACAATATCTGTCTTCGGAAGACAAATTCGTCATAAAATGAGTGAAGGATTTCCATTATTAACTACAAAGAAAATGGCGTTTAAGCCGATGGTGACCGAACTTTTATGGTTTCTTCGTGGTGATACAAATATAAAATATCTCTTGAAAAATGGTTGTCATATCTGGGATGGAGACGCTTACCAACGATATGTAACGCACTGGGGAAATCCAATAGATCCAATAAATTTTGAACTATACACAAGACTAGATTTACATCCTGATAAACGATTATTCACAAAAGAAGAGTTTGTTGAAAACATTAAAAATAATGATGAGTTTGCAAAGACGTGGGGTGAATTAGGACCAATTTATGGAAAGCAGTGGAGAAGTTGGAAAGGTAAATTAGTTGATAAATCCGAAGAGTTTAACGCACATACGGCATGGATACCAGAACAAATAGATCAAATTAAAAATCTAATCAATGACCTTAAAACAAATCCTGATAGTAGAAGATTGATGGTTTGGGCTTGGAATGTAGGTGAATTAGACCAAATGGTGTTACCTCCTTGTCATTACGGATTTCAAGTTTATACAAGAGAGTTGAGTGATAGTGAAATAATAGAACATTATTACAATAATATTGAAAGACAAAATAAATGGAAAAAGGATGATAAAGGAAGATATTTTTCTTATGATGAAAAAGAAAATATATGGTTTGAGATTTCGGGAAGTGATATTCATTTTATTATGAGACCAAAATGCCCAACCAGAGCAATCTCTTTAATGTGGAATCAAAGATCGATCGACACCCCACTCGGTCTCCCGTTCAATATCGCATCTTATGGGTTGTTATTGGAGATTATTGCGAAAGAGGTTAATATGGTTCCTGATGAACTTATTGGAAATCTGGGTGACTGCCACATATATCTTAATCAAATAGAAGGTGTCAAGGAGCAAATTGGTAGGGATTTAACGGAAGAAGAAAGATATGACCTTTGGTTTGCAAACAATTATGAAACTGGAATGGAAAAATTCTTTGATCCCAACAATTTACCAAATTATGAAGATCCATATTACGAACCAACACCAAAAAGAACCAGAGAACCATTTCCACTACCGACATTAAAACTACATCATAAGGATCCATCAATACTTGAAAAACCTCAATATTGGAGACCCGAAGATTTTACAGTTGAGAATTATAAATCTCATCCAAAAATATATTTCCCATTATCAAATTAAATAAAATGAGAAGAATACCGGCAAGAATTATTAAGTGGCTCGCAGGATTATTTGGGTTCAAGATAGTAATGATTAAATTGCGGAAAGAACATTTAATAGTTGAGGGTCATTCAGAAATATTTGAATATTTTGATGGTGATTCTTATTATCATAGCAAATACCCATTTCCTGAATATGACGAAGATATGACGGATTGGGATGTGACATTATTAGACGGGTTAGAAGAAGAATAAAATATGACAAGAAGATACAGATTACAATATCAAAAAATAGTTAAAGAATGGAGAAACGCCACTCCACAGGAAGTATGGGAAGGAATTAGAGATAATTTCACCTTTGGTTTCCTCGGGGCAATCTTGGTTGTTTTTATCGCCACAGAAACTGACCTAGCAGTATTACTAGGTTATTTCATTTACTATATTTTCATGGGAAAAATTGTAAATCGCCCCAAATATGTTACTGACCTGGGAAAGATGATAGTATTCCCTGTTCCGTCAGCGCTTGGCGCTTTTACCGGATATAAATTATCTTATTGGCTGATTAACTTAATAAGTTAATCAGCATCATCTTTAAGCCATAAATCAACACAACCCAATAACGAAACGGTCTCACCAGAATCCCAATTAACCAAGTATATCCAATCATTTTTATCGTTAAACGGGTCTTCTTGAATACTTGTAACCGTTCCTTTCGTCAAAGGGATAATATCATGATGAACATCCATATAATATAATATTACCCTATCGCCGATCTCAAGTTTTGGATTCCAATCTTTCATTTGTTGATATGCTGATATTTATTTGATATGGATTTTTTAATTACTGAATCGCAATTCAATTATTTAGTTGAAAACAAAGATACTGATATAATCGAGAAAAATATATCGGAGCTTGAGTCGTTTTCTAAAAAAATATACTCGGACGCAAAAAGAAAATTTGGGATTGATTTGAAGTTGCTTTTAACCTGGGGAACCGCTGTTGGTGGGTTAGTAGCACCTTTGGATAATTTTATTAAAACAAGTGATTTATCTGTCACGGACGATCAAGCATCATTAATTCTAATCGGTATAATCACAACCTTGTTTTTTGATAATGAAGAATTATTTTCAAAAGTTTATACTAAAATAAAAGAAGAAGGAATTGAGAAACAATTTATGACCGTTTTAAGAAAAGGTCAAGATTTAAAAAAATCATTCATAAACTTCTTATTATCGTTAAATATTAGTATTAACAACATATCTGGTTTAATAAGATATAGTTTTTTAATACCAATTATATCTGACTTACAAAATTACGTTAGTGATGTATCTGATGTTACAGAAACCGCCAAAATGATAAGTGCCAGGATATTGGCATCCGGTGCTGTGTTGGTAAGTAGTGATATTCTATATCAACTAATTAGAAGAATTTTGAGGAAATTGTCTTAATAATTTTTTAATAACTTTTTCTATTTGGTCGGGAGATAGTCTATGTCGCTTCTCATATTTTTTGAACCATTCTCGCATTATATCTTCAACAGGTCTTCTTTCTTGTTTTGCCCTTCGTCGGAATCCAGCAACCTGGGCTTCAATCTCTCTTTTTTGAGTATAATATTTTAATGGTTCCTCCGGTTCCTGGCGGTATTTATATCCCCTATGTTTTTGAGACATGTGCTCTATTTCATGTCTAATAGTTTCATTTAATTCTCCAATAAGTTTTTGTATTGATAAAAGTTTTTTTTCTGGATTATAATCAATTTTGATTGATATTGTATTTTCATCACGATAATATTCCCCATCAACCTCAAATTCATCCAGATCAGAATTTTCTTCTAACTCGAGTTCGAGAGTCAAACCTGCTGCGGCACCGCCAAAATCGTAAGTCATTTCGGCTTCAAAATATTCTGGTAATGTAAAACTTCCAGAATCCTCGGACTTAAAAACCTTTATAATGTCTTTTACTAATTTTCTTGTAATTCCATCATATTTTCCTTCAATCAAAAATGACTCTGTTATTTGATCTTTTACTTGCTCATTCACAATTTTAGTTAATATTGAACCTAAATCATCTTTGTAATATATAATAATATTATGTAAAATTTCATTTACACCATTATTTATTCCAAATGATAAACTGTTCATATTGTATGATACAACATTAGTGACTTTATCTTTGAATACCCTGTTTATTATATTATTGTAGTCTTCGGAAACATGGGGTTGAATAAAAACCGTATATGTTAGATAATCCTTCAATTCACCGACGCTAATCATCTCTTTTTGTCCCGTAATTTCGACCTTTATTTCGAATGGTATGTTAAAAAATTCAATATCAAAAGTTTTATTTTTTAATCTTTTGTTTATTACGTCAATTAATTTTGGATTTACCATAGCATTTTATTATCATTATAAATATACATTAAAAATATAATGAGCGAGAATAAAAAACCAGATTTAGTAGTTTGGGACGAAGAAAAAGGTTATATATCCAATATATTACCATACGGAACAAACAATTCAGCACCAGCGATCAAGATTGATGATGTGAGTAGTTGGAAAAACGCATCTATGGTGAAAGTTAATCATCAGTTCAAAACTAGATATGATGAATTAGTAGCAGAAGCCAAAAAACTAGCGGATGAAATAAACTGGAATGATTTGGTATATAATTCCGAATATTCATTTATACCTATTATCGGGCAAACTTATCACCTTTACATTAGGAAAAATGAAAGTTTATTTTTATCATTAGTATCACCAAAAGAATGGAATCAAAAGTTTATCGCATCATTTATTTTGGATTCCTCAGAAAAATGGGTTAAAATTTAAAAAAATATATTATGTCTAAAATTGATGGAATAAAAGAACAATATCCTTATTTGGATATGAGTCTTCTAGATGTATTAAAAAAATTTGATACAAGTGGGACTAACAAATATTTACCGTTATTTTGTAAAATATTCAAAAAAAGTTTTGATTTCCGTTCTGTTATGGATAATTTGTCTGAACCAGAACAAACTTTATTGGAACATAGTGATGAATTAGAAAACATGGGGTTTAACCCCAATTTATTTTCAACTAATGAAGTTTTTTTAGTTAACCACTTTATGTCAATTTTCAAAGTGTATGAATTATCAACGTTCAAAAAATTTATGGATTTAAATGAACGAAAACTAATTGAGAACACCGACATAACTTCATACAAAGATTATAATGAAATTGAGAATGCGGTAAGTTTGGCTGAAATGAAAAATTTTAGTATTGAATTGTCTAAATCAATACATAAGGAATATGAGGATGATTCTTGGCTAATTATTCGTCCTTTGACTCATGAAGCATCCAAAAAATATGGCGCAACAACAAGATGGTGCACTACTTCTGAAAGAGATATTGAAACATTCCAAAGATATTGGAGAGAAGGGATATTAGTTTATTTTATCAATAAAAAAACTGGTTTGAAAGTTGGTGGTTATAAACCCTTGACATTTGAGGAATCATGTAGTTTTTGGAGCGCAGCAGATGATAGGGTTGATTTCTTGGTTTCTAATTTGGATGAATATTTGATTCCAATCATCAAGAGAATTTTTTCTTCAAAGGAAACTAATGCTGATTTATGCCCGATTGATTTGAAAAGTAAAATGCATGAAGAATCGCATAAAATTAGACATTTGCTCCGAACGACACTTAGTTTGCCGCAAGAAGCAAGATCAGTGTCAGAAGATGATGTAGTCCAAAATGAAAATTATACCGAGTATTTCGATAGGTATAATTCCAACATGACAATTCCGACGGACGCAAATACCGTAACAACCCCGTTTCCGTATCTGTTAAATAATTCCAATATTTCAATGCCAATAGATGAAAATACTGTATTAAGAATTGATGGAATTTAATTCTTCAATATGGACTACAAGTTTATTCATACCTTTAATAACTCTATGCCAAGAGTTTTTGGGTATGAATAAAACTTGCTCATTCATTAATTTTATTGGTAGTTCATCTTCTCTTTGAAATTGCCAACCGCCGGACTCAATTATCGTGACAACCCTATCATTTAGGTCTTGATGCCAAACAAGTTCATCCGATTCAACATCTGGTGAAAAAGTTCTTTTTATAATATTACCTTCTGTTTCTTGGTGAAATGGGAACATTACCAACTATTACTACTAGACAGACCTAATTGTTTCGCATAACGTCCGACTGAGCAACTCCAATATCCGGCAGTTGTTCTATCTTTCTTCTGGTCGCATTTATGACGTGCTCTGAAAGATTTTGCGGCTCCTTTATTCCGGTTTCTAACTTTTAATTTTGGATCCCCAAACGTAACTTTTTTTACCCCACCTCCAGGAGTTTTAACATATACTGCAAACTTTTTTGGACCTCCTGGTGTTCTAAATGGTTTATTCAGTTTAACATTTTTTCCTCTATGTTTTGCTTCTTCGATAATATCTTGTTCGGTTTCTTCTTCATAAATGAATGGTGCGTCCAAATAGACGATTTCTCCATTTATTTTGACTTTTTTTCCGAGGTCGGATTCAACCATTAGTGTATCTTCTTCGTTTAAGTTAATCAGTCCGGATTCCCATAGTTGTCTAACTTCATTAACGAGGTTAAAGTATGCTTCTGAATAAACTCTATAAATGTTGTCAGTTAGAGACAGGTTATTTTCAATATGGTATTTGAGGGAGTCTGAAACTTGGGTATCTTCTTTTAGTATTAAAGTTTTATCTAAATGAGTTTCTAATGCTTCCCGGATTATTTTTCTTAAATTATTCATAGCAAGGGTTTAACATAAATATTATCAAAAATAAAATAATCAACAATTAGTTTTAATCAATTATATTACTTATCTTTGTCCCATCAAAAACACAGACACCATGAACACACCAGTTAATGTAGAAACAGCAAAATTGCTGAAGGAAAAAGGGTTTAGAATATTACCCGATTTTGAAAGTAGTTATCCTACCATTGCTGAAGTAGTAATGTGGATATATGAAAACCACAACATTTGGATTAGTGTTGACAGATATATTGATCCGGAACAATCTCCGGATTATCGATATGGTAGCTGCATATACTACGATGATCATTATTACGGTAGGGGTAACGAGAATCCGACAGAAGCATACGAAGCTGCGATTTTTTATGTTTTAAATTTAATTTGATATGAACAAACAAGAAATTTTTGACCGTGATTACAAATGGATTTTGCGAGTTGTTGAATCATGCCAAAATATGCAGCATGTTGATGGAGCCCTGAATTGTTATGATTTATGGATAAAAAAACATAATAAAGTTATTGATGCCGAACGTTTAACTGCCAGCAGAGATATATATAGACGAATTCTTTCTAAAATTAATAAATTCACATAATATGAAAAACCTTATTGAAAAAGTTAGAGATTATTTTGATAGCATTTGGTGGTATAACCATCCGATTTATCTCACTTATGAAACCATAAGGTATAATATACCTCAATTCATCAGAAATATGTGGTATTTCAGAAAACCATTATATGGATTTAGGTGGTGGGACCCACATTTCACATATGAAATGTTGAGATATTCTTTGATGAATATGGCGGATAATCTGGAGACCAAGGGCATTGAGGTTGATTATTCAAGAATGAAAAAGGTCACAATGATAAGAAGATGTGTTGAAATTCTGACGCACTTTAAGAATGATGATTTTGTTGATCTTGCGGAAGCCGAACTTGGTGAGTTACCTAAATCAAACTTTGAGTTCAAAAAAATTGAAGACTCAGATTATTACGAGTTACTTGATTTGTCACCAGATGAAGATCAAGAAAAAACCACAAAAATATTTGAAAGGGCACGCGAAATTGAGGAAGAATATTGGGCTGAACTTTGGAGCATCCTGAAAGGAGATCAAGATTATAAAACCTTTGACCCCAATATTGATTTTTATGATCAATTCAACGGAACCGGCATGCGTGGGTGGTGGGATTAAAAAACAAACTTTATGATATATTTTATTTTATTTATTTTGACAATTGGAATTATTAAGTCATATTTGTGGGCTTACAAACTAAAACCATCAGATATTATAATTCCAAGATTAAATCAAATTGACCGCAAGCGAGATGAAAAAGAGAATAACATTTATTAGCGACACACACGGACTACACTCCCATTACGATAACCTGTTAGATTCAGGAGATGTCCTCATACATGCTGGTGATGTATCTAACATCGGTAAATCAACAGAAATATATGATTTCTTAAATTGGTTTTCAGATGTTGATTATACCCATAAGGTATTTATCGCAGGAAATCACGATTGGGGATTTGAGGTAATGACAGAAATACCCGAAATATTCAGAGATAAAAATGTTCATTATCTTTTTGATTCTATGGTTGAAATAGATGGTTTGAAAATCTATGGTAGTCCTTGGCAACCTGAATTCTTTGATTGGGCATTTAATCTTCCTCGAATGGGGAAAGAATTGGAGGAAACATGGGATCGCATTCCGGAAAATTTGGATGTTTTGGTAACCCACGGCCCACCCTGGGGTATTCTGGATGTGGCGCCAAATAATTTGAATGTGGGTTGCGAACTACTTCAGACAAAAGTGACACAAGTTTCACCGAAAATTCACGTTTTTGGCCACATACATGGCTCATACGGGCAAAAAACCATCGATGGTGTGGAATATATAAACGCAGCCGTTTTGGGCGAAAGTTATAAGCCAAAAAACAAACCAGTTATGATTGATTATGATTTGGAAACCAAAAAATTTGATTATGTATAACACAAATGACGTGGATTTGCTGCTTTGTGAATGTAATTCACCCGAACATTTAATGTTAGTTTTTTTTGATGACGATGATAATCATCCGGTGGTGTATTTTGAGGTTCATCTTAAACCTATGCCGTGGTATTCCAGAATTTTATACGCCATCAAATATATCTTTGGACATCAATCAAAGTATGGGGCGTTTGATACTTTCATATTCAAACATACTGATGCGGAAAAACTTGAAAAAATTGCGGGATACTTAAAAAAAAGGTCAGTTTCTAACTGACCTTTTTTTCTTTTCTTCTTTCACTAAATCACCCAGGGTTTTTTTCTTTTGATCCCACGGATTAAATGTTTTTTTCCATTTATATTCAACCTCAAATGGCCCGGAAGACGATTTTGACGTGTTATATCTCCAAATTGAGATACTATCCTCATCTTCATACGTCACTTCCCATTTATTTGGTACTATCTGTCCTTTTTGTTCCACTCTTGTCGCCATATTTATATTTAATCTGTTACAATAATCTCCGTTTTCAAACTACCATCCTTGTCCAGAGCGGCTTTTCTTATCATTCTACATCCTAATCCATCAATTCTATTCTTTCCTTTCGGCATCACAGTCTTAACCTGAACCGGAACCCAAATATCGTATTTTGGTGAATAATAAAGAAAATCTATACCTAAAAATCTATCAACAAATCCAAAATTTTCGCCAGTATCAATATATTCTAATTTTTTTGACACCATTTCTTTTTCAAAGATTTTTTCAACAGCATCACCTTGCGATTTTATTAAATGTAATGCTTTCTTAACCGCAGAAATCAATTCCTCTGATAATTTGATTGTATATTCATAATCCTGCTCTTTAAACAACCTATTGAATAAATTGTTTAATGAAATGTATTGTAATTTTGGTAATTTACCCTGAACCCATATGTTTCTAACAGGGTTTTTTGTATTATACAAATAATTTAACCATTCCTTTGACACAAAATCCCATAAATTCCTATCATTTATGCCGGGAGCATCTTTGAACTCTTCCAAAATATCTGGAATTGGTTTCAAATTATTAAAAAATCCGGAAATATCCAAGTATTTTGTTAATGTAACGCCAGCACCAACATAAGACTCAGCCAATCTGTTAAAAAGCGAATAATCCTCTTTCTCTTGTAGATATAAACCAGATTCTCTTGATAAATAAGTGTCAAAGTTTTGCTTAAATCTTTGTAACACATAAGGACAGTTTGATTTTAGCAATTCATTAGTTTTTTCAATTTCTTTGAATCCTTTTTTATAAATGTCGCTGTCCTCTGAAACTCTTACAACATTCAACCAAAATTTTGCGTTTCCGGGTTCAATTTTCAACAAATATTTCTTTAATTCTTCGGTAAAAACATCTCTAATTTTTCTATCCGATTTCATGTTGAATATAATACTGCGGCAAAAACTCAATTTTATTCTGTCACTACCAAAAACGTCACCGCATGGATCTATTGTGCTTTTTGCTTTATATTCATCCTGCTCGCTTATAACACCAACATGATTTTTTAATATATCAAGGATAAATTTTCTCATAAGATTAAAATGGTGAATTGCTAATGTATTGGTTTTGATTTCCAAACTTTGCTTTTGTTCCTTTGAGGTAATATCTACAACCTAGTTTATCTAGTTGGCTACTTGAGCTCAAGGTGCGTTTAATTTGTGCCGGAATCCAAACATTTAATTTTTCTGACCAAAATATAAAATCAATTCCTAAAAACATATCAACAAAACCATATTGTTCAGATGTTGGTAAAACTTCATAACCTAAACTTTGCAGTTGGCTAATAAATTCGTTTTCAAGTGCTGCGCCATAATCTTGATTTTGTTTCAAAACATTATCAACTATTTTAAGAAATTCAGCGCCACTATTATTCACTAAATTAGAACGAAGGAACATTTTACCCATTATTTCAGGAAGAATTGTTTCCCAAAGCTGATTGTCGTTTAATACTTGATTTGACAATTCATCTGCTAACAGTCTCATTTCCTTAACCCCCATTTTACCTTTATACTCGGAAAACAAAGAAGGTTGTCTGTCAGTATTCATCCATTTTGTAATTAAGACTGCTTGTGGTGCGTAGGAACTATCAAATTTATTGTAGAGAGAATATTCGCCGTCATTTTGTAGATAATACAAAACACCTTTTTTTATTGAGGTATCGAAAATTTCATCAACCATTGATGTTATTTTATTGCTTTGGCAATTATCATTAAGTTTTTCAGCAATCTCTATAACTTCCCTGTATCTTTCTTGATACATTTTACTTGATTGAGTTATATCTTCCACCTTAAAAATTAAGTCTTCTTTATTTCTCCCAATAAAGTCAAAAAACACTTTTTTGAACTTACCTCGGTGTGGTGCTCTATTGAATTTTGTTGCCACTGCTCGACAAAATTCCTTCTGGATTGACGATCCACCAAATTCTGTTTCACATGGTGAATATTTTACTTCTTCCGCTTCATTAATCTTTTTTATTGATTCCCCCAAAACCTTTTTTATTAAATCCTTCATGCCATATAAATATAACTAATAAGTAGTTTAATTTTGCAAATAAACGGAAAAGATTTGTAAATCCGCCCAAAATCCATTTCCGGAACCAGAAATCTCAATCTGAATTTGACCAATACCACTCCATGTTGATATATCCAAATTTAATGTTTGACTGCCAAGATCAGTTGTCACACTCGATAAATAGGTAATGCCGTTTGTCAAAATTAACGTAACTTGCAAACCGCCTCCAAATCCAGCTAATGATATGTCACAACTCAAAGTTTGATAACCTGTAAAGTCGTAAAATCCATAGGTCTGCCAGGTATCCGTTATCAGTGCAGTTCCTCCAACATCAAACGAAACCCCCAAGTATGTTGGTTCATAAGAATAAAAATTGTAATTTGTGCTTGTGGCAGTAACTGTCATACCGGAAACCCATAATTGTTCGTATGTTTCTCCAGAATAAAATACTACTGTTGAGCCAGATGTAAAATTAGTCCAATATCCTTCCCCATTAAGCCATAGTTTAGCTTGGTCTCCATTTATAAAATATTGCGATCCTTGCGCCACCCAACTTGCCAAGGAAACAAAAGAATTTTCTGTTAATTCCTTGGAACGCCAAAATCCTAAATATGCTGGCACCATTCCTTGATTTGGTTGTGTTCCGTCAGGTGTTGTATGAGCAATTACATAACCTAAGTCCTCGTCAGGTCCATTCCACCAAGTTAATGCCGAATATACATTTCCGTAATCTAAATTATCCTGACTAATTGCTAAATCACCAACTTGAACTGTTCCACTTAAAGTGGTTCCAGTATTATAAGCAAATAGATGAGACGTTGGCATTTTTATTTAATAAATATAAATAAAAAAGGAATAAAGTCATCACTTTATTCCCTGCGTTTTCATGAGTTAGAGGTCTGGTTTGAAACAGTAGTTCTGTCATAGCGTAAAAAATACCGAATCGTGGTTGGGAGTGGAGTTGAACCACTGGCACACGTATTTTCATTCCGTTGCTCTACCTTCTGAGCTACCTCAACCAAATTGAATTTGAATACCGAGTATCTTTCATCACCTATAAGTTTCAAACTCTTTACAAAGATAGATCAAATAACTGAACCAATCAAATTTTTTATCTCCAACCATCAATAAATTTTTTTATTGTTTTTCTTAAAGTTGGAACTCCAAGAGTTTTCCAATTATCTGCTTCCAGATTAAATATTTTATTAACCAAATACTTTTTATTGAATTCCAAATTATAATTCTTATCATCAACGCATAAAAACTTTAATGTTTTACCAAAATGAAAATCGACCTCAATATACGGATAATGCCGTATCAAGTGATTTAGAAAATTTTGGGAAATTTCAATTTCTGCTGTTAAAACTTTACTCATTTATTGATTATTTTGAAATGACAAATATAAGTATTTATAAGAAACAAAAAGTATATGGCAAAGGGAAGTAAAACAAATTCCGAATCAAGAAAGGTTTCTTTTGGTAAAAAAAGAACTGGAAAAGCTCATAAGTCTTATAATAAGCACGATAGAAGCGAAAGAAATTATAGAGGGCAAGGTAAAAAATAGCAATCTAGCGTATTTTTTATTATATTTCTATCATGGATAGAAAGCAACGACTATTTCGATTAATTGAAACCCACGTTAATGATTATAATAAAGGTGGGATGGAAGGGTTTTATGGTGTTGGGACAAAGTTAAAGGTAAAAGATATTAATTACATAACAACAACAAAAAGTTTGTTGATTGATTCCACATTAACAGTAGGAGATATTGTAGATGAGTTTAGCTTATATCCAGAAGTTGCTGAAAATTTTTTGTATAATGCCGCAATTTATTTTTTTTCCAGAGACATACAATTTAGTTTTACCATCAAAATAGATGTTTAATTACTGCTTTAACAACTTACTATGTAATTCACTATTTTCTTTTTGAAGGAACTCAACCTTGATTGCTAATGCTGCAACTTGTTCAGTTAGATGTAATATTGTTTGGCGCATTTCATCTTTTTCTTTGCTGCTTTGAGTTAGTAACGCTTCCAATTTTGCTATTCTTTCACTGTAGTCCCTTCTTATGAACTCATCATCTTTTTCACGCTTGATTGCCCTTTTTTCATAGTACCTCCAAGCACTTGCTGAAGTTAAAACTGTGATTGTTGTAATCAATACCGTCCAAATCGAATCTCCCTGCATAATAAAAATTTATTTTTAATAAGTATTTTATTTAATTAAAATGTCCCTTTCGGGACATTCAATTTATATAAAAATAGTTCAGGAACTTCATTTCCCTCTGATCATACTTAAGCCATGTTTCAAGAATTCTTTTGCCCTAGGGGCTAAATGGTTCATACCATAAACTTTTTCAATATCCTTAACCAATTCCTCGCCATGTTCATTCTCTTTGTATAACTCAATTATCTTATCCATAACGCGATTACATTCTTTCTTAGTTTCGTCAAAATAATTGTATGGCTTATATGCTTTCAAATCATTCATTATTGAAAAAGCAAGATGTTCTCCACCATCATCAATTTTTGGGTGTAGTCTTAATGTTTTAAGCAACTCCAATCGGTCAGCCAAACCATTAATTCCGTTTTTCCTTAACGTAACCCCTTCAATATAATCTTCAAATTCATCATCGCCAATAATTTCCTCTAATGTTTTTACATTGCCGCCATGACAAAATTTTCTGTCATCTTTTGGCTCTTCATTCAAAAAATACAACTTGTGTATTTGTTTTTTTTCGTTTTCCGTAACTATAAATCGTTTTCCCATAACTTTTGATATTTAATGATTGAGACATTATCTCATTATTAAATATCTCAAATTGTTAATTATGTTAGGTAAAATTAGTTTTTTATATTTGTTTCTATTATTTCCTTGTTTTCAACAAACCAACCCTGATTTGGTTATAATAAAACATTCAAATTTTACAACAACATTCAGCAAATCCAAGAATTATCCAATAATGGTTGAATGGTGGGTCACAAAAAGTAAAATAACTTGTAAAGAGCCCCATAAACGAGAGAACTCATTCAAGCCGGACCCAAAGTTGTCTTGGGATACAAAGTTTAATGACGACTATCTAAATAGCGGATATGACCGTGGTCATATGTGTCCAGCAGCTGACAATTTATGCTTAACAAAAAACATATTAGAAGAAACATTCTTTTTCAGCAATATATCACCACAACAACACGCCCTAAACGCCGGTGATTGGCTTACATTAGAAACTTTAACGAGAGAATTGGCGGAAAGAAACGATTCTGTTCATGTTTGGTCTGGAAACCTTGGAGAAATAAAGAAGATAAAAGATGTATCGGTCCCAACGCAGTGCTGGAAAGTAATTCATATTAAGAAAACCAATAAATGGGAAGCTTATTTATTTGAAAATAACAAATCCAAAGCAGACGGGATTATTGATAATAAAGTTCAATTATCTAAAATTGAAAGTTTAACCGGGTTAAAATTTAAATAATTACCGATACAATCTTTCAGTTTGTTGATAAAGCTGTTTCATCTGGGATTCAAGATGATTTACCTTTTTTTGCTCATTTTCTGAAAGGTCAAAGTTTCCAGCTTTGATTCTTCGCACCTCTTCTTGCAGTCTTTGGTATTTAAACAAAAGATCGTTGTATATTTGAGCTTTTTGGTCATTAGATAAATGTTGCATTTTAATTTTTTTATAAAATAGTTAAATAATGTTTATTGTAAATTAGTCTTCAAATTTAATCTTATCATATAAATCATTTATTTGGTCCAAAACACCATACAAATCACCAGAAACAGTTGTAGTGGTTTTTTTTCCAGTCTTAAACATATATAATAACTCTTTCAACTTGGAAACTATTTCTTCGGTAGATTGTTCTATATCTTTATTACCATTATCTGTGTCATATTCAGTTGGTTGGACATATCTATCCAGATCCATGGCAGTTTCAATTATTCTGACAAGATCAGATTCCCTTATTATAATTTTTGACATATACTTCAATATATTTATAAATATAAAAAAATACAAATATGAAACATTTTTTAATTCTTTTATTTTTAATTCCTATTTTTGGTTATTCCCAAACAGAAAGAGAGGATAAATTAAGAATTAAAAGAGGTGGTCCAACAATAACCACACAAACAACTGAAAGCCAACAAAAAATCGTTAAAAGAGACCAATATTACAGCCAGCAAAAACAAATATTTGAACCAAACACTCAATTATTTAATAATAATATTTATCGCAATAATAACGACTGGCGATGGAGAATGTGGGGAGCACCTGTTTCCGGATTTGTTGGTTATACACCATCATTTTATTATGACAGGTTTGGATTAAGACAACCAAGTAGAATATACCGCATGGCTGATGGTCAAGAAAAAACTGTAAAAGGCGAAAAAACTCACTGGAGATTAGGTTTGAGTTTTAATACCGACAATCAACTCGGCGGATGGGTTACTGTCGGCAATAAAACCTTTTTTGTCGCTGAATATTGCTCTATATTAACAATAGACCAATCTAGTTTCATTCCGGGATTAACCATGGATGAAGTATTGCCATGGAATGACCGGAAATTAGATGATATTACCAAAGGTGGTGCTTTTTATGTTGGTGCCGGTATGAAAACAGGGTTAGTTGGTTTCTATCTTATGCCAGGATACGGATGGGAAATAAATAATTTTCAATATTTTGATGAATTATTTATTTTGTCAAATAATGGAAAATATTCATTTCCAAACTATAAAGAAAATTATTTCACGGGAAAGGTGGGATTGTTATTTGATATTAAAAACGTTTCCGTTAAATTTGACTATAACCCATTTAGAGAACACATGGGGTTTGGATTAGGAATTGTATTTTGATGATAACTATAACTGAAAAAGCATTAGAACATTTGTTGGCATTAAGAATTGAAGAAACTCTTGATCCTGATAAATTCAACTTACGAGTAGGTGTGAAAGGTGGTGGATGTAGCGGATTTTCATATTTCATGGAATTTGATGACCAAATCAAAGAAAATGATGAGATTATCAATATAGACTCAAAACTTACAGTTTTAATTGAAAAGAAATGTCTATTATATCTAGTTGGGACTGAGTTGAACTATTCCGATGGGTTAAACGGTAAGGGATTTGAATGGATAAATCCACAAGCAACTAGGGTTTGTGGATGCGGTGAATCATTTGCTGTGTAATTACGCCAGATCTTTTACTTTAATACTTGCCCCACGATCATAACCAGCAACAACCTTAGCAATAAGATCGCCAGTTCCCCATGTTTTCAAAGCACTAGCACATCTAGAAGCAATTTCTGCGGCACCGATGTCTTGTTTTAACCCATCAGTTATACAGTTATATCTATTATGTTTCAAAGTATCCACTGTTGCTTGAATTCCAACTTCTTCGCTTGGGTAGTTTTGAACCCCCATAGTTTTTTTACTGTTCAAATAATTAAAAAATGTAGAACCTGGTTTTTTCAAAGTTGTGTTAAATGGATTATATTTTCCGCCGTCGCCCTCTGATTGTCTCCATGCATAAAGAAATTTCAAATTTTCATCTGTAATCGGAGCCCCAAGTCTTTGGAGTAATTTTTCATAGAAATCTTTATTTAACATTCCGACCTGTGGTTTTGTAGATTTTTTTGGTGTTGATCTTATTGTCTTCAATTCTTCGGAATCTATATCTTCTAAGTCTATATCCTCAAAATCTATATTCTGTTCCCCTCCCACTGGAATTTGTTTTTTTATTATATCCAAGATTTTATTTTGCATTTCCTTGGAGGTTAAATTTTTAAACAAATCGCCTAGTATTAAACTATTGAGCTGCTGTTCGGTTATTATAATATTTTTCTTCTTCATACCCATAAATATACTAGAAATAAAAAAACCCTCATCTGAGGGTTTATTTTTATACTCTTTCTATTGAAATAATGTTATCACCTTGCGCTATTTGTTCTACCAAGTCCAATCCTTCAACAACTCTTCCAAAACAAGTATGGTTTCTATCCAGATGTTGTGTATTTTGTCTATTGTGGCAGATAAAAAACTGGGAACCGCCAGTGTCTCTTCCTGCGTGAGCCATAGACAGCACTCCACGATCGTGAAATTGCCTATTCTTGGCATCCACCTCGCATTTTATATTATAACCCGGGCCACCGGTTCCATTTTTATTTGGACATCCTCCTTGGATCACAAACCCAGGAATTACCCTATGGAAATTCAAACCATCATAGAACTTCTTATCAACCAAGCCGAGAAAATTTTCCACGGTAATTGGTGTATCTTCATCATAAAGTTCGGCGATCATATCACCTTTGTCTGTTGAAATTTTAACTTTTGTCATTATCAATTTTTTTATAAAAATAGTAAATATATATTACTCTGTCAAACTTTAACATAAACCATTCCCCATTTTTCTTTCCTGTTAGGATTTAAATCATCAGCAAACTTAAATTCATCATAATTCACCCAATCAATATCTTTATCAAACAATACAATATCGTTTTCAGCACGATAAAATTTATTATAACCCAAATGATGCAAGTGATTAATTATTTCAATTAGTTTTGATTTTTGTTCTTCCGCCCACTCAAAAGATATAATTGTGTGATTCAAAAGTTTTGTGAAAGAAGTTAAAACTTCATATTCATAACCTTCAATATCTATTTTAATATAATCTGGGACACCATATTCATCAATCGCTTTATCTAATGTTATTGTTTCAATTTCAAGAACCAAATCCCAAGCATTCAGATCTGAAAACCTAGAATTCGTCACCCAATCGTCGGAAAGTGTGGATATTGTGTGTGCGGCAGATATATTAAAATTTTTTATCCCAATATCGTCAGAAATACCCCTAGGGTCAATAACCACATTATCCATATTAAATCTATAACGTAGTTGATTTGATAACTGGGGATTTGGTTCAAAAGCAACAACCTTTTTGGCGTTATTTTTGAATATATTTGTCATATCACCAATATTGGCACCAACATCAAAAATTAAATCCATTTTTGTTTAAAAATAAAAAATAAAAATTGGAACGTCAATTAATGAGCATGCTGTGGCAAAAATTGTGCGGCATTTTTATCAAGTGATTCCAAATATCTTTGTTGAACCAACTGATTATCTTTATATATGTTCCAGATTATCCATGTTGTGTTTTTATCTAACCAAAAATTATAATATGAATTGGATTGCGTTAATGTATTTGTTGAAACAATTCTTATTTTTTTACCTGTGTGCTGTGGTGTTAATAAACCCGCTGTTGTTGGAACATAATTAAATTTATCCACATCAGACTTTGAATACGCTTCAAAAGAATCAGTTGTGTTGTCGGTATATATTATTCTTAGTTTATAATGCTTACAAATGACACCACCTATATTCGCCAATCCTACACTTGTCGCGGTGAATTGTATTTCCCGTATTTTTGCTTTGTTGTAAATAACATGCGTTCTTGGCACCGAATTAACTAAATAATTGTCCGTGGTTAATGACGACCTATAAAATATTAAACTTGAAGTATTGGTCGCCGCTCTTGATTCAACAACTGCGCTGGGTAATGATTGCGCATTTAAGTCATCAGTTGTTTCAAGTTCATCCTTAGAACAAGTTATACTTATCGTAGTTGATAATATTACCAAAAATAAAAAAATAATTTTTTTCATAATGTTATGTTTTCGTAATCATTAGTATTTTGTTAATTTTTCCTTTATTACCACGAACATTTGTAAAATCAAACTTATATCCAAATTTACGTAAAGCTTGGTCTAACATTACTCTATCCTGAACACCTTTAAAGGCGTTGAAGAACTTAGTAGTCATGCCTTGTAGGCCGCCATATGACTTGATAAGTGCATCAAATTCTTGTTGATTTAATTGGGAAATAAGACCTGCAACATATTTTTCGTCAGTGTTAAAATCACTCAATTCTTTATCAATCATATTTTTAGTCATGAAAAGTTTTGAATTATCAACAGCTGGCGCAGTTGTATTATTATTTGGTTGGTTAGTGTTTACTGCACCCCCATCTGATGCTTGTTTAGCTGATGTGGTCGTATCTGTTCCAGTTTGAGTAGATTTGTTTATTTGTTTGTTTTTATTTGCCGGTTGAGAGCCGATTGTAATTGCGGATTTATTTAATTTATCTATTGCACCAGGATTATTTTTCAAATCAATCCATTTTTTATCCGATAAACGGAGGGCAAACCAATTACCATTAAAGTCTTTACCGTATTGGTAAGATCGATCACCTGGTAATTGATGGGTTGCTTTTAACGTGTCAGTTCTTTGTGTTCCAATTTGCACTACTTTGCCGGTTTTTTCATCATAATAAGGGTTTGCATTATTTACTGCTGGTTGTGCCGCTGGTTGTGTTTTTGGTAATTGTCCTCTATCAGCCCTAAATCCTGTTTGTGTAGGATCCTCATATGCTGGTTGTGCCGCCGGCTGTGTTTTTGGTAATTGTCCTCTATCAGCCCTAAATCCTGTTTGAGTAGGATCTTCAGTTGCTGTTTGTTCATGTAAAAATCTTTGTTCCAATCTTTGATTAGCTTCAAATATGTGTCTTTTTTTGGAAAAACTCGAATTCATAGTTTGTTTTTTTTTAATAAATATTATAACATAGTTATTTGTTCTGTTCCAAAATCACATATTCCAATAATTCCTCATCAGAAATTCCACAATATAGCAAAAACTTAGTCATTTCGTTATTTTTGTAAGCCAAAATATGCTTATCATTATGCTTACTAAGCGCAATTATTTTGTTTTCACAACCAAATAAGTATTCATTATTGATTGGTAGCACATCGGCGACCATAAAATGCCCGGCTACTCTTAATTCACCGACTCTAAAAAAATTTGATAAAATTTCTGGTGCCATTTATAAAAATTACAAATAAGTTGTGCGGTTTTCAATAATTTTTGGTATTATTTATTATAAATAATATAAATGTCGGTTGATTCAGCAGATTGGAGAAAAAATAATCCAGATAAGAGGTATGAGCAAAAGCGTAGAGAAAAAGTCCGAGCTGCTTTAAGGAAAAGAGGTATTTTACCTCCTGCCGGTGAAGAAATGAACGACGAACAAAAATTTATTAACGAACAAATATCAAATAATGATTTTTCATATTGGGAAACAATAAAAACCCAAAAAACTGAAAAACCAAAACAATCTAAAATATTATCGCCAGAACAATATATTTGGAATAAGACAAAAAAAGATGCTGAAAAATATGGATTTGATTTTAACTTAACAATTGAGGATATAATTCTCCCTGAAAAATGCGCTTATCTGGAAACAAACTTGATTTTCGATGCCAAACTATCCGATAATTTGAATTTTTATGTTCTGGACCGAATTGACACAAATAAAGGTTATATCAAAGACAACATTCATTTCATTTCAAGGATGGCAAGCATAATGAAATACGATGCCACACCTGAAATACTAATCAACTTTGCTATAAACATATTAAAAGTTCATAATCTAAACGAAGACAAATAAAAAACCCCTTATTCAAGGGGTTTTAATGTTACGGTGTCATTTTGAATTTTTTTCACTTTGAAAACTTTGATGGTTCGCACATTATCAAGTTTTCGGTCGATTTTCTTTTGATTCATAATAATGATTGAATCATTATTCTCCAATTTACCCAACTTATTCATAAATGTTGAGTCGTCGCAAATTTGTGTTTCGGTGTTTTTGGGATTTTTAGGTTTTGTGATGTTGTAAAATAAAGTTCCTATGAAAATCAGCACTAATAACGTCCCAACAATAAATACTATTGATTCTCTCTTATTCATTAGGCGTTAAGTTTTTGATTTTTTCTTCAAGTTCTTTATTTTTTCTGGTTAATTCTCCAATAGTGTCGGATTCATTACCAGTAATTTTTCCAAGAGAAGTTGCCATGGCACCGAATAAAACTGATACAAACGAAATCAACAATTCTCTGTTTGAGTCTGGCATTTCTTTATCCATCAACATCAAAAAAATGCCGACAGCAAGCGCCAAAACCAACAAAGAGCCCAAAAAGTTCATAATTTTATCCATATTCATTTTTTATAATAAATATCTTAAAACGTGTTATTCAGACTATAAGTAGGCAAATATAATAAAATTAAAATATATGTAAATAAAAATCCACAGATGGAAATACATTTCCTTCTGTGGATGTAAAGTATTGAAAATCAATTAATTAGTTGTCTGAGAATACTAATTCATCTTTTTCTTGTTTTAATAATTCATACGCTCTTGCCATTCTGGTCATTCCAATTCCACCACCAAATCTTGGGAAGAATTTATGCGATAAAAAGTCATTAAGTTCTTTTTCAACTCTATCTTTACCGAATAGTTCAAACAATTTTGCGCAATATTTTCCATCTTCTATGCTATAGAACATTTCACGCATTTTTTCAACATCACAACTTCTTTCTGCGCTTCCAATAGTTTCCTGACCATACAAAATAACATCAACTTTATTGAAAATAACGCCATCTTTATTTTTCATATTCCAGAAAGGATTTGTTCTTCTTGGAAAATATTGGAGAGAAACTACACTTCCTTTCTCTTTCCACATTTTACTTTCATGCTCATCTTCCAATATTGATACACCCCCATATTCCTCGCAAACGTCATCATAATTAACTTCTATTGGCTCGTCAAATCCCAAATGCTCCAATAACTCGGATTCAAGTTGTAATAACTTATCCATCCCACCTTTGCTTTCAAACTCAAACATCGGGAATATTAACTCATGGCGACCCGGAATTGGATTTTTTTCTTCCCGATAAGATGTTGAGATACAAAATACACCATCCCATTCTGGATTTTTCAATAATTCATATTCCAACCACATTTGTCCGGTTTGTGGCAACGGCCAAATTTCACCACCATATTCAAATGTTTTAACTGAATGAGGATTTTCACAAGCTGCTAAAATAGATAATCTACTTTGAGTTGGAACTTCAATAAAATTTTTTGAGAGAAAGAACTCTCTCATCTTCTGCACTAGTTCATGATAAATTTTTGTGTTTTTCATAAATTGTATTTAGGTTTAGTTTATATATAAAAAAAAACCCTTCTTTCGGAAGGGTTAAATAAATTAAATAATCTTTTGCTCTTGGTTGAAAGAGCAATTTCTCATCTTATATTTCTTTAATTTTAACATCAGAAATAAATATAGTAATTTTTATGGAAAAATCATATGTTAAAAATTCTAATAATTTTTTAATTATTCTGACTTTGTAATTTTTTAATTACCTCCATATTGGATTTCATTAATTTCATTTTTTTGAGTATAGATTTTCTACTCATAGGTGGTTTTTTTGGTTTTTTGTTCTTTGCCATGTCTTTTTGAAGATAAATATTATTACATCAAAAAGTTTTTACCTTAACGTTTTTTCTCAAACCGTATATCATTAATAACTATCCTAGTATTCAAGTAATTATTAATTGTCTTCAGGAGTCTATATGCTTCGAAACGTGCATTTACTTCCTCAATATTAGAATTTTCATCTTTTTTCTTTATAATATCATATAATTCTTCCGGTAATTCGAAAACAAAACTCATTTCGTATAAGCCCTTATAATTTTGGATTCTAAAACGCACATTATCATATGGTGGTTTAGTTATCACCGGCAAAATTTTCTCAATTATCTGATGTAATTTGAATAAATCCATTCAAAACTTTTTATTACCGATAAATATACGGTTAAATGCTATATGGTGATTCACTAAACACAATTTTATTAACGGTAGGACAAAATTTATTTATCTTTTTTTTGATGAAAAAAACAAATTCCGCTTCATTATCAAATTTTTTGTTTTCTCCTTTATAAATTAATTCAAAAGTATTAATGCTTTTTAGAACGTCAAATTTATTAAAAATAACAATTGTCGCACCATTAATATTTGTCGCTTTTATAAGTGTGTCCAGATCTAACCAATTAATTTGTCTTGGACGTCCAGTTGTTGCCCCAAATTCACCGAATTTTTCTCTAATCTCTTCAAAAATTGGGTTATTTGGTTCAAATGATTTTGCCCCAACATAAGTCCGATACGCTTTGGCAACACCATACACCTCACGGACTTTTTGAGGTGGCACACCATTCATTAACGCGCTTCCTGCTGTGCAGTGTGATGAGGTGACAAAAGGGTAATCCCCCCAATCAATATCCAATTCGAACCCCTGGGCTCCTTCAAATAAAATCTTCACCTTATTCTTTCCATGGAACTCATCGTAAGTATCCACAATAAAATCTTTCAATTCATCGCAATTTTCTGCTCTCAAACCTGTCCTATTGTATTTGTTGCGATAAGTTGGCCCGTTTCCGGTTTTTGTGGTCCCAATTTGACTGTCAGACATATCTTCTTCAACATATTCGTCCTGAACGATATGAACTCTTTTGTCAATCTTGAGATAATCCCGAACTGGGAATCCGATGGTTTCCAGGTCGTTAATCTCTTCAAACAATTTTGTTGGATTAACAACACAACCGGGTCCAATTATCGATTTTATTTTATAAATAACTCCGATTGGGATGTAATGGGTGATTATTTTTTTTCCTTCGTAGTAAAATGTGTGTCCAGCATTACCTCCGCCATTATATCTAACAACATGAGTGTATTTTTTGGACTTTGACATCAAATGGTTTGCTATTTTTCCTTTTCCGGTATCTCCGGCTTGTAAATCAACAATAATATCCGCGTAATCTATCATTTTATTTATTTTGAATTAAAATGATAATATGTTTTGAGCGCAATATCAATTAAAATTTTATTTGATTGGTGAGGTTATAACATCAGGTTATTTGAGATATATTACAATATTTACCTATATTTATATAATAAAATATTTACACGATGAATTTAATTAACGCACTTAACACTCAGGTTAGGGAAATATTGATAAAAGAATTTTCGGATAAGTTAGTTCAAAAACTATTAGCGAAATTTAAACAGGAAACTAAGGACACCGATGATGTAATTTTGTCATATATTGATGGTTTCGACAGGATAAAAGAATCTTTGCCGGTTGAAATGAAAAATGTTGAAAAATATAATTACGCTCAATTAAAAAATGTTGTTAATAGCAAAAAAATAAAGTCGGACATTAAAAAATATTTTTCCATCTTCAAGAAAAAAAGTGAAGGTGTTAGTAATAATGATCTAAAAACCATGATTAGAAAGTTTTTAGATATTCAAAGATTCTTGCCAGATAACAAAAAAGACTTATCACAATACGATTTCTTGGATTTGACGGAGTTTTTGGAAAAGAACTTTGAAGCGGTAATGAAAAAGCAACTTTTACC
>Ga0315901_10002375_pt1 | contig 25885 bp, 29 predicted proteins | sample LakEriMetagenome_10_FD_203761 | JGI IMG/M metagenome (GOLD analysis project Ga0315901, IMG submission 203761) | Freshwater fungal communities from buoy surface, Lake Erie, Ohio, United States - Buoy 2 MA116 | ecosystem: Environmental > Aquatic > Freshwater > Lake | place: USA: Lake Erie, Ohio...
ACCCCGGCGATACGCACCTTGGCCGGGCAGGAGATTCGTATCGAAGGGTATTTGCAACCGATTACCATGGGTTTTGGCCGCAGCGAATATGTGCTTAGCCGCATGCCGTATCATTGCCCGTTTTGTTACTCGGGGGGCCGGGCCAGTTTGATCCTTGTCCGCAGTCAACGCCATTTGGAGCTCAAAGCCGATATGCCTGTGGCGTTGCGCGGGCGCTTGGTTTTACAGGAACGGGATCCCGAGGATTATTATTTCCAGCTGATCGGGGCCGTACCCGCCTAGTTGTCAAATAACTGCTATACTCTATGCAGCTTTGGCAAAACGGTTGTGGATGACGATTTCGCCTTTGGGCACAAACCAGCCTTTTGGGTTGGCTGGGGCTACGGCTTTGCCCACCGCAATCATCATGCCGATAACATGGTCCGCTGGCAGGTTGATCAATGTGGCAACGGCCGTGGGATCAAAACCAATCATCGGGCAGGAATCGTAACCCATGGACTTCGCGGCCAACATAATCGTTTGCGCGGCGATACCAACCGAGCGCATGGCCTCATCGCGTTGTAATTCGGCTTTACCATCATAAAACGGGCGGATCATCGGTACCAGCATGTCTTGTGCGGCTTTGGGCGCGTCTTGCCAATAGCGCTCGGGCTGTTTATCCCACGCTTTAAGGTCAGCACACAGAATGAATAGGACGCTGGCATCGGTGACTTGGGATTGATCCCAAGCAGCAGCACGCAGTTTTTTGCGCAATTCCGGATCGGTTGCCACCACAAAGCGCCAGTTTTGGATATTAAACGACGTGGGCGAGTGTGCGGCCAGTTCCGTCAATTTGGTCAAATCCGCCTCGGGCATGGTGAATTTTGGGTCGTATTGCTTGACCGAGCGGCGGGCGATAATGGCATCCAAGGTATTCATGGCTAGATTCCTGTCAAAAAAGATTAACAATTTGTTGGTTGGCAAAACCGCGCGGTCTTGGTAACCAAAGGACGAAATGGATGTAGCATGAATAATTTCAAGTACAAGCCCGATTCAGCGCAAACGATTTTGATGTGTCCACCAGATTTTTTTAACGTGGATTATGTCATCAACCCGTGGATGCAAAGCAATTGCGGCAAGGTGAACGCGGCCACGGCACAGGGGCAGTGGGAAAACCTGCGGCAAAAATTGGCTGCTGCGGGCAATGTCGTCACCATGGCTTCCCAGCCCGGGCTACCCGATTTGGTCTTCACCGCCAATGCCGGATTGGTTTATGGCGATATTTTTATTCCAAGCCGGTTTCGTTCGACCGAGCGTCAAGGCGAAGAGCCGCATTTCCATCAATGGTTCGCCAATGCCGGATATAAAATTCCCGACTGGCCCAAAGATGTTTATTTTGAGGGTGCGGGCGACGCGTTGTTGGATCGCAGCCATGCGATGCTGTGGGCCGGTTATGGCTTTCGCAGCGATGCGAATGCGCAGTGGTTCTTGGCCGAGATTTTACAAATTCCCGTACAAAGTTTAGAGCTGGTCGATCCAAGATTCTATCATCTGGATACTTGTTTTTGTCCGTTATCGGATGGGTATCTGATGTATTACCCAAAAGCGTTCAGCCATGCCAGCCTCTTGGCGATCGAAGCCATGGTGCCGCCCGAACAGCGCATTATTGTTCCCGAAGCCGATGCGGTGGAATTCGCCTGTAATGCGGTCGAGTTGGACCGGCATTTGTTTATGAATCATGCCAGCGCTGGATTGCAGGCCCAATTATTCGAGGCCGGGTTTGGCGTCACGGTTTGTCCGCTTGGCGAATTTTTGAAATCGGGTGGTACGGCAAAATGCCTAACCATTAAATTGGTCGAGGCGCCATATACCGGCGCCATGCTCGCCAGCGCCGCCGCCTAATCCATTTTCCATTCGGGCCGGATAAAGTGACAGGTGTAGCCATGTGGATAGCGTTCCAGATAATCCTGGTGCGCGGTCTCGGCGGCATAGAAAATTCCGGTTTCTAAGGTCGTTACCACCGGCCCCGGCCATTTGCCGGAACGGTTGACACGCTCGATTGTGGCAACGGCGATATCATGCTGCGCCTGATTTTGGTAAAATATGGCTGAGCGATATTGCGTGCCGCGATCATTGCCCTGGCGATTGACGGTGGTGGGATCATGAATCTGAAAAAAGAAATGCAAAATCCGTTGAAAATCCGTAACGCTGGGATCGAAAATAACTTCCAACGCCTCGGCGTGGCCGGTGTTGCCCATTTTCACTTGGTCGTAATTGGCTGTGCCGGTCGTGCCACCGATATAGCCGACACAAGTATCAATAACGCCGGGTTGTTTGCGGAATAAATCCTGCATCCCCCAAAAACATCCCCCAGCTAGAACTGCGGTTTCTGTGATTTTGTCCATGATTGTACCTTTGTGTTATTTTTGCGATCTAGGATTTAATACGCGCCAAATGGATTTTGGTTACGACCGCTTGGATTTTTTTTTGGCGCTGTTTTGCCGCTGATAGGCGTTGACAATGCCGCTGATTAGGTCGCCGAATTTATCCGCCAATTCCGTACAGCGGGTGGTGTTGCGGATTTCAACGCCTTGACGTTGACTGCGGATCAAGCCAGCTTCGCGTAAAATTTTAATGTGCTGCGATAAACTCGATTTCGGCAGCTTGCGATTTTTAACCTCGCCATAGGCCGAACAGGGCTTGGCGCAGTCCGCCGCCGCCATGGACATGAAAATTTCCACGCGCACCGGATCGGACAGGGCGTATAGAATACCCTCGACGGTAATGTCGGCAATAGCAGGGTGGGTGATGGGTCGCATGGGGATAACTTAGCACACCTTGACAATAAGTACAATAGTTCTAGAATATTGAACTAATAAATTTTTCTCACCCCTTACTCGTGGAGATTATTATGGGCAAGTTAAACGGTAAAATCGCATTAATCACTGGCGGCAATAGCGGCATGGGCCTGGCTACTGCGAAAACCTTTGTGGCCGAGGGGGCCAAGGTAATTATCACCGGCCGCCGCCAAAAAGATTTGGACGAAGCGGTCAAATTACTGGGTGCTAACGCTACGGGCTTGCAGGGCGATGTTGCCAACATGGCGGATTTGGATCGTTTATTCGCCGTCATCAAAGATAAATTCGGCCATCTGGACATTTTATTCGCCAATGCCGGTATCGGCGAATTGGCGCCGTTGGGCCATGTCACCGAAGAACATTTTGACAAGCAATTCAATGTCAACGTCAAAGGCTTGTTCTTTACCGTGCAAAAGGCTTTGCCGTTATTGCGCGACGGCAGCTCGATCATATTGAATGCGTCGATTGCCGGTTACAAAGGCATGGAAGCGTTCAGCGTCTACAGCGCCACCAAGGCAGCGGTGCGTTCCTTTGCCCGCAGCTGGACGGTCGATTTGAAAGCGCGCAAAATCCGCGTCAATGCCATCAGCCCGGGGCCAATTGAAACGCCGATTTTTGGTAAAATGGGCCTCAGCGCCGATCAAGCCCAAGGTTTCAAAGACGCCATGCCGATTATGGTGCCGATGGGCCGCATGGGTAGTGGCGAAGAAATCGCCAAAACCGTGTTGTATTTGGCATCCGACGACAGCAGCTATGTCACCGGCATCGATCTCAGCGTCGATGGCGGCATGGCGCAGGTCTAGGTGCTTGTTTTAATAGGAGAATGAAATGACCACATTATTTGATCCCATTACCATGGGTGACGTTTCACTGCAAAATCGTATTGTGATGGCGCCCTTGACCCGTATGCGCAGCAAGCAGCCGGGAAATATCCCAGTGGCGCTGAATGCGGAATATTATGCGCAGCGCGCCAGTGCTGGTTTAATTATCTCCGAAGCTTCGCAAGTCAGCCAACAAGGCCAGGGCTATCCCGGGACGCCCGGTATCCATAGCGCCGAGCAGGTCGAGGGATGGAAATTGGTAACCAAGGCGGTGCATGCAGCGGGCGGCAAAATGTTTTTGCAGCTCTGGCATGTTGGCCGCATATCGCATCCATCCCTGCAACCCAATGGCGCCGAACCAGTAGCGCCGTCGGCGATTCCTGCTGCTAACAGCGGCACATTCACTGCCGATTGGCAGCCAACGCCGATTTTGACCCCGCGCGCGCTGGAGACAGCGGAAATCGCGGGCATTATCGCCGATTTTAAACAGGGGGCAGTCAATGCGAAAGCCGCCGGTTTTGACGGGGTCGAAGTGCATGGCGCCAACGGGTATTTGTTGGATCAATTTCTGCATGACGGATCGAACAAACGCAGCGATCAATATGGCGGTTCGATTGCAAACCGCGCCCGCCTGTTGCTCGAGGTCACCGATGCCGCAATCGCGGTGTTTGGCAAGGGCAGGGTTGGTGTACGCCTATCGCCCTATGGCACATTTAACGATATGCAGGACAGCGATCCGGTGGCCTTGTTTACCTATGTGCTGGCCGAATTAGACAAGCGCGGCGTTGCCTATGCCCACGTGATTGAACCGCGTTCGTCCAATGCAGGCGGCGGCGATGGCAATATCGATAACGTGCCGGGTACGGCCGCTTTGTTCCGCAAGGCGTTTTCGGGCGTGTTGATTTCTGCTGGGGGCTATACGGCCGAAGATGCCAAGCAAACCGTCAGCAACGGCGTGGCCGATGCGGTCGCGTTCGGACGGTTGTTTATCAGCAATCCCGATTTGCCGGCACGGTTGAAATCGGGCGCGGCGTTAAATGCTTATGACCGCAACACGTTTTATGGTGGTGCAGAAAAAGGTTATACCGATTATCCCACCCTACAAGCCAAAGCGGCATAGATAGTGTCTTTACGAGATCGAGTAGAAAAGTTTAAAAAAAACTCAGTGTCATCCCCGCGAAGGCGGGGATCCAGGGGCTGAAATCACATTGTTTCGCTCTGGATTCCCGCTTTCGCGGGAATGACAATAAGAAATTGGCGGAACTTTTTTGATCTCGTGACGATACTATCTAGGGATTTATAGCGCGGCGAGCTGTTCCAGTAATTCTGTTTCCAGAGTTTGGATTTCCGCCTGGATCTTTTCATAGGCCGCATTAAGCTGCGTTAGAGAGGTTGGCGCGGAGCCATTACTGCAACATTCGGCGATCTCGTTCTCGAGCGTGTCTTTTTGCGCCTGTAGGGCAGTGAGGCGGATTTCAATTTTCGCTGCCGCTTCGGCGGGATCGACGGTTTTTTTGCCGCCCTTGGCGGATTTGCCCTCTTTTTTGCCCGGCGATTTTTCTTCGCGGCGTTGGCGGATAATGAATTGCCGATATTCGTCTAAATCTCCATCAAACGGCCTGCATTTCCCATCCGCTACCACCCATAATTGATCGGCAACGCATTCCACCAAATGGGGATCGTGGCTAACCAAAATGATTGCGCCGTTGTAATTGTTCAATGCCTGGATCAACGCCTCGCGTGCGTCCATATCCAAATGGTTGGTTGGTTCGTCCAACAACATAATATGCGGGGCGTGATGGCTCATCAGGCAGAATAACAAACGCGCTTTCTCGCCGCCCGACAACTCGCCGACCTTGGTATCGGCCTTGTGCTTGTCGAAACCAAATTTGAACAAGGCGCTGCGCACTTTGACCTCGAGGGGTTCTTTCATCGCCTGCTGCATAGTTTCGAGCGGGGTTTGCGTGACATCCAGCTCGTCGGTTTGGAACTGGGCGAAATAGCCGATTTTCAGCTTGCCAGATTTGACCAGTTCGCCACTCATCGGTGCCAAACGGTCGGCGATAATTTTGACCAAAGTGGATTTACCATTGCCGTTCGCCCCCAACAGCGCGATCCGGTCGCCACTATCGATATTCAGATTCAGGTTGCGCAAAATGGGCTTGCCCGGCTCATACCCGGCATCGACCGCATTTAATTGCAACATCGGCGATTTCATATCGCCCGGATCGGGAAAGGTAAAAGCCGTCACGCGATCGGCAATGACGGCGTCGACTACGTCCATTTTTTCAATCGCTTTCAGGCGGCTTTGCGCTTGACGCGCCTTGCTGGCTTTGGCGCGGAAGCGATCAACGAATTTCATCATATGCGCTTTTTGCGCCTGTTGCTTTTCATGCAACGCCTGCTGGCCCAGCAGGCGTTCGGCGCGGGTACGTTCGAACTGGTCGTAAGTGCCGGTATAGGAGATCAGCTTTTGCTTTTCCAAATGCAGAATATGGTTGACGGTCTTGTTTAAAAAATCCCGGTCATGGCTGATGATCACCAACGTCTCGCGGTAACGTTGCAAAAAACTTTCCAGCCACACCAGCGATTCGAAATCCAAATGGTTGGTGGGTTCGTCCAACAGTAAAATATTCGGTTGCTGAAATAGTACGGCGGCCAAGGCCACGCGCGCGCGCCAACCGCCCGAATAATCCGCAACCGGGCGTGCTTGGGCCGCTTCGTCGAAACCCAAGCCCGCCAAGATGGTCGAGGCGCGGGAAGGGGCGTCATAAGCGCCAATATCGTTCAAGCGGTCGTAAATATCACCGATGCGATTCATATCCTCGCAGGTTTCGGCTTCTTGTAGCAAGGCGGTGCGTTCGGTATCAGCGGCCAAGACCACATCGATAATCGGCATGTAGATATCGGAAAAATCTTGGCGTACCAGGCCAATAGTCGAATTTTTGATACGCGAGATGCTGCCGCCATCGGCGGCCAATTCACCCGAAATCAGCTTGAACAAAGTCGTCTTGCCCGCGCCATTCGGCCCAATCAAGCCGATCCGGTGGCCGGAGGGGATATTGACATTGACGTTGTCCAGCAACGTCCGTCCGCCAACGCGATAAGTGATATCTTGGATGGTTAGCATGCTTCCCCAAATGGCAATAAAGATGCAATGTTTTATGGGGTTTAAGATAGTTTGTCTATGGGCTTCTTTATGCAGAAAATATACGATCCAGCCTATGCCGCATGGCTTCATTACAGGGCTGTCATTAGGGTGGTTTTGAATTTAACCTGATTAGAGGACCCCCATGACTGTATTTATCGAAAAAATCGGCGATCACAGAGCCAAGCCAAACGTGCCGCAGTCCGAAAACAGGATGCGCTACATCGCAGGCGTAATTGTAATCTCTGCCATGCTAGGCGGATGCTCGAACATGCCGATGCGGATGCCCTTTGATTGCAATAACCCCCCGCCCAAAGCCGGGATGCAAAATCCGCCGCGTTGTTATATGCCGGATTCGATCAGCGATTTTGAAAATGCTGTTCCATACAGCTATCAAACGCAATCTCATGCCAAATACCAAAAGTCGCAGTCGCGGTATTATAAAGGTGCACCTTACTCTACCAATGACGACTTAAAACCACGCATTCGCTAGAGTATTCAGCTGCTTGGAAAAATCGTGCGGGGTTGGCCCAGGGTATCTAGAAATTGTATCCCAGGCTGACCCCGCCGAACACATCGGCGTTTTCTTGGCCATAAAATTCTTTGCTACGGCGAACAAGGTTATAGCTTAATCGCGTGCTGCCCCAGGTAATGGCCATGCCGATACTGGTATCCGCTACCAGCGGTCGTTTATCGACGCTGTAACTATCGGCAAAGGTATTGCCATCTAAAAATATATTGCGCGCCACCGCGCGGGCATCAAGCCCAGCAAACAATTCCCAATTCATATCGCTTTTGCGCGAAAAATAACCCGTGCCCGGAATCGCGGGGCGGACCCCCGGGGCTTTGTCGGTATAGCGGTTACTAAGTGGCGAGTATTTGATCGTACCGCCCGCATTGGCATAGGTATATATATTGCCCACCGAAAAGCCAGCATGCGGTGTCAGGGATAAAAGTGTATCATGGAATGGCTGTCCTAATGCTTCGGGCCAGCTTCGTTCCAACGACAAGATTAATCCGGGTTCATTTTTGATTTGGTTGTCCCAGCCGCGCGGCGACGTGCTGTCGATCAATTTATGCCAGGTTTTTTGCACTTGTTCGCCAAGCGCCATGGGGCCTACCACGCCCAATGTCGCCTCGTAATGATCGATATGATTTTGCGTTGCTGTCACCATGGCGATGGAGCCATATAAAAAAGCCGCCCAGGGACGATCTTTTGGGTCCTGGATCGGCGACTCAACCGCTTGCGGTGTATATAGATTGTGCCCTAACGAATAGGCGACCGAAGTGGTTTCGTTGATCGAAAAAAACGGCATGAATTCGGTCACATTTTTAGCCACCCCAGGCGGTTTTTCCCCGGCATCAAACCAACCCAGTCTGACACCATTCGTATAATGCCGATCAGTGCCGCCGCCGAATAAATCATTTTCCACCGTCAGAGTGAAATAGCGGTTTTTAGGGGGTGTGGCCGGATTATCCGCCGCGTTGGCGGCAGTCGTCAGGGACAGCAAGATTACGGCAAGGCACATCGCCACCATGGCGCGGTAATAAGTTCGATCTATTCGCTGTTGTTGCATAAAATTACCCGCCGCCAAAAATGTCGCAGATTATAAGCCATAAGGCGTATAAAAAATCTATGTGCCATTGCCATAAAGTTCCATTTACGGGAATAGAATGCTGACAGTGCATTGCCCTACATATTCCTTATGTTCTTGCCCTTAATGTGACGCCTTGCGTAGTTGAGCAAACAACCCAGGAATAAGGAGCATGAGCATGAATGCATTCAATCACAAAATTACGGTGCTGGCTTTGGCGATTCTCTTAAGCGCTTGCGGCAGTTCCACCAGCGATCGCGCCCTCAGCGGCGGCGCAATCGGTGCCGGCGTGGGCGCTGTGGGTGGGGCCATTATCGGCGGTAGCCCTGGTACGGGCGCACTAATCGGCGGTGCCGTGGGTGCGGCGACTGGCGGCTTGACCAAAGAAAAAGATTTGGATCTGGGCAAACCGGTTTGGAAATAAATTCGCGGCGATGACATAGGAGATAATTATGTACCCAAGCAATAATAGTAAAAGAATGAACAACCCCAAAGACGCTATGATGAACGAGGGCGGGAGCACCGCTTACCCCTCATGCAACATTATGGACGGAGCGGATAAATCAATAAACGGCACCAAGCAACTGGTAACGAGCGCCGGTTGCAGCATGCGCAAAATGGCAGATTCGCTCGGGCATGATGCAGCCTTGGCCGGGCAAACCATCGCCGCCCATATTCGCCATCGACCGGTGCAGTCCAGCATCATCGCCATAAGCCTGGGCGTGGTGATGGGTATGTTAGCCCGCCGTTAGCTTTACCAAACAAATGCTGAGTACAGTAAAGGCGCGTTCGATCATGGATTATGGCCGTAGTAAATGTCGCCTGGGCACGCAATCATGAGCCGGCTACATATTCACACCGAACGCCATTTGATCAAGCGCATCGGCTGGCTACGTGCGGTTGTGTTAGGGGCGAATGACGGCATCTTATCGACCGCCAGCCTGATCGTGGGCGTGGCGTCGGCATCCGCTGCGCCAAAGGAGATATTGATCGCTGGCATAGCTGGCATTGTCGCGGGCGCGATGTCGATGGCGGCGGGCGAGTATGTTTCTGTTAGCTCCCAGGCCGACACAGAACGCGCCGATTTGGCGCGGGAGAGTGCCGAGCTTAAGAATGATCCCGCAGCCGAGCTGGACGAGCTTGCGGCGATTTATACCGCCCGCGGCGTGGATGAAGCATTGGCCCGCCAAGTCGCCATTCAAATGACCCACAACGATCCCTTGGGAACGCATGCCCGCGAAGAGCTGGGCCTAACCGATCTGACTGCCGCCCGGCCGATTACGGCCGCATTCGCATCGGCGGGGTCTTTTGCGGTTGGGGCGATACTGCCCGTTATAACGGCGATTTTTTGCCCGCCACATTTAATGATCCAGGCGGTGTCCGGCGCGTCGATGGCGTTTCTGGCCTTGCTGGGCATAGTGGGGGCGAGGGCAGGAGGTGCGAACATTGCCAAGGCTGTGGCGCGGGTCATGTTTTGGGGCGCTTTCGCCATGGCGATCACCGCGTCCATCGGCGCAATCTTTGGCGCAAGGGTTGGGTAGCTATTACAATTTTTTATGAGATTTACGCAATTTGGTTTTCGCGGTCAATTTTTTAAGCTCCGCGTTTTCTTGGCGCAACGCCGAAAGCTCGGTGCGTATGAGCAGGGATTCCGATTTATCGATATGAATGTTGACAAAGTGTTTAAAATTTTTGTTTTCATCCAGCATCGGAAAAATAATGAGTGACAGCTGATGCGGGATCCCATTTTGCTTGGACTTTTTTGGATCAAAATATAAATCCTCGATCAGCGTGTATTTTTTATGCTTAAACACTTCGACCAAATGGCAGCGCAATTTTTCAGGAATTTGCTCGTCATGGAGAATGTTAAATTTTCTTGGCTGCAGCAAATCTGTGACCTTCCAGTATTTTAGCCATGCCTCGTTTGCCCCGATTAGCCAGCCAAACTCGTCGGAAACATTCACCGGCAATGAAATATCATTGTACATAAGAGTGATGGGCTGCCCTTGTTTTGCTGGGGCGGCGAGCGCTTTTTGCATTGCATCTAATACTTTGCGTGCTTTGCGAATAAAAGATGCCCCTTGCTGGGTCAAAGCCACGCTGCGTTTGGTCCTAACAAACAGGGCATAACCCAGCTGTTCTTCCAGCTTTTTCAGCTCGCGCGACAAGTGTGGTTGTGCGATGGGGATTCTTTTTGCTGCTGCGGAGAAATTCAATTCCTCTGCCACAAAGATGGCGTAGCGCAAATGCTTGATTTCAATATTCTTCACGTCGCCGCGCTTCCTCTATTTATACCAAATAAGTATTAAAATGATACACAATTTATATTTTGAGAACTGGCTAATTGCCATTATAAGCCTAGATGAAATCGAAGCAAATTTTTTAGAATGTACATGTGTAATCTAACCCTATGTATAGAGATGCGCTGTGGAACTTTAATTTAACCGGCTTAGAAACTTATCGTGAAAAACCTCTTTACGCCAAAAAACTGTGCGATGCTTTTAATCGATCACCAGCAAGGCACAATTAAGCTGGCGCAAAATATCGATTATGTTGTCGATGCGGGCGGATCGCCCACCCAAGTTACCGATGCTGCTGCCATTCTTCGCATGGATAAACATGGTGTGACCATCACGAGCACCAATCAGGTGATGGGGGAATTGGCCGCCGATTGGGCCAGCAAAGAAGGTAATGCCATTCAGCGCATTATGTACGAAGAAAGCTTGAAACCAATGGTCGAAGGAACACCGCGCAAAAAGACAGCTGCTTAATTTTAACTTAACCCAAAGGAGAGAGACATGCCAAAAGCCACACCAACCCCGGGTAAAACCCTTTTAAATCCCACGAACCACACCTTGATTATGATCGATCACCAATCGCAAATGGCTTTTGCGACCAAATCGATTGATGCGGTGAATCTGCGTAACAACGCGGGTTTGATTGCTTCTGCCGCCAAGGAATTCAAAGTGGCAACCATTTTAACAACCGTTGCCGAAAAAACTTTCTCGGGTCCGATTTTTAACGAGATCAAAGAAGCCTTCCCTAAAGAAGAGATTATCGATCGTACCACGATGAATACCTGGGAAGACGGTCGCATCACCGACAAAGTGAATAAACTTGGTAAAGATAAAATCGTTTTCTGCGGCTTGTGGACCAGTGTTTGTATTGTCGGCCCAACCTTGTCGGCAATCGACCAAGGTTTCGAAGTATATTTCATCGCCGATGCATGCGGCGACGTTTCGACCGAAGCGCATGAACGCGCGTGCGAGCGCATGATCCAAGCCGGCTGTCGTCCCATGACCAGCTTGCAATATTTATTGGAATTGCAGCGCGATTGGGCACGCGGCGAAACGTATAATGAAACGGTGGCCAATTCGATTAAATTCGGCGGCGCTTATGGGCTTGGCTTGATCTATGCCAAAACCATGTTTGGCGGCCACGAAGGTTCGAAAGCAGCCTAACATACCCAGGGGGCAGTGAAAACTGCCCCCTTTTTTCAATAAAGATTGGAGGCGGTCGTGATTAAAATTCAAGCAGAGACAATTTTTTTTTAATGGCAAGATCACGACGCTCGACCACAAGCTGCCCGAAACATCCGCCATCGCCATCGGTGATGGTAAGGTCATTGCCATCGGTAATGATCAGGAAATCCGTGCCTTAGCAGGCAGCCACACAAAATTGATCGACCTTAAAGGCAAACGAGTTATTCCCGGCCTGAATGATTCGCACACGCATTTGATCCGTGGTGGGCTGAATTACAATATGGAATTGCGCTGGGACGGTGTGCGTTCTCTCAGCGATGCGATGGCGATGCTGAAAATCCAGGCCGATCGGACCCCGGCGCCGCAATGGGTGCGCGTTGTCGGCGGCTGGAGCGAATTTCAATTCAAAGAACGGCGCATGCCAACTTTGGCGGAAATAAACGCCGTGTCCCCCGACACGCCGGTTTTTATTTTGCATCTGTATGATCGCGCGTTGTTGAATGGTGCGGCTTTACGCGCCGTCGGTATCACCAAGGAAACCAAGGATATGCCAGGCGGACGCATTGAACGCGACGCCAACGGCAATCCGACGGGGGCATTAATTGCCGAGCCTAACGCCTTGTTGCTCTATTCCATGCTGGCCAAGGGGCCGAAATTGCCGATCACCGATCAAATCAATTCCACGCGGCATTTTATGCGCGAATTGAATCGTTTGGGCATCACCAGCGTCATCGACGCAGGTGGCGGCTTTCAAAATTACCCGGACGATTATGCGGTGATCGAGAAACTGCACCACGACAATCAAATGACGGTGCGCGTTGCTTATAATTTGTTCACGCAAAACAAAGGTGGGGAGCTGGCTGATTTTCAAAAATGGTCAAAATTGGTTAAGCCATACTCCGGCGATGGATTTTACCGTCACAATGGCGCGGGAGAAATGTTGGTTTTCTCAGCGGCCGATTTCGAGGATTTTTTGCAGCCGCGCCCCGATATGGCGGCGAATATGGAAAAAGACCTACAGGGTGTAATTCGCTTTTTGGTCGAGCAGCGTTGGCCGTTTCGGTTGCATGCGACGTATAATGAAACTATCGAACGCGCGTTGGATGCATTCGAAACTGTAAACAGCGATACGCCGTTCGGCGATTTGCGTTGGTTTTTCGATCATGCCGAAACAGTCTCTGAAAAATCCTTGGAACGTATTAAAAAATTGGGTGGCGGTGTCGCTGTCCAGCATCGTATGGCTTTTCAAGGCGAATATTTCATCGACCGCTATGGCAAGCAGGCGGCCGAACATTCGCCGCCCATTCGCAAAATGTTGAACATGGGCGTCCCCGTTGGCGGCGGCACGGATGCGACGCGTGTGGCCAGCTATAACCCCTTTGTTTCCTTGTATTGGCTAACCACGGGTAAAACGGTGGGCGGTACGGCGATGTATAATGATCAGAACCTGCTCACGCGCGAGGAGGCTTTGCGCATATGGACCCAGGGCAGCGCCTATAAATCAAATGAAGAGACGGTCAAAGGCGCTTTGACGGTTGGGCAATACGCGGATCTGGCGGTTTTAAGCCAGGATTACATGACTATTGCGGATGAGGCGATCAAGGATTTAACGTCAGTTCTAACCGTGGTGGGTGGAAAAATCGTCTATGCGGCGGATGAATTCACGGCGCACGATGCGCCCTTGCCGCCGGTATCGCCGGATTGGGCGCCTGTCAAACAATTTGGTGGTTATCAATCCCAAGCGCTGCCTCATACCATCGCTGCCTGTGCCATTCACGGTCATGCGCATGTTCCCCTGCATGCGCACAGTCACGATAGAAAATTGTCCCATTGGCTGGGGTTGGGTGGCTTAAAATTACCAAGCTTTGAGAATCCATGGGCACTGGGTTGCGGTTGTTTTGCATACTAAAAAGGAATCTAAATGCCATACATCAATCTTCAAATAACCAAGGGCGCAAGCCGCGAGCAGAAAAAGCAAATCGTCGAGCAAATGACTCAAACCTTGGTAACTGTTTTGGGTAAAAAACCTGAGCATACTCATATTGTTATTCAGGAAATCGAAACGGATGATTGGGGTTTTGCGGGGCAGTTAACCACCGATTGGGCAAAAGGACAAAAATAACATGGATCGGCTTACGTTGCTGTGCCTCACTTTTGTGGCTGGGTTTGTTGATACAGCAACTTTTATCAATGCTCATGGCTTGTTCGCGGCTCATGTCACCGGTAACTTTGTGGTGTTTGGCGCAGCGCTGGCCGAAGGGGTTAAACCCGAAGATTATATAAAACTTGCTGCCTTTCCCGTGTTTGTTATCGCTGTGGGGCTTGGCGTGGCGCTATATCGAAAGAGCAATAATAACATCGTGCCTGTGCTTATCGCCCAATCATTGTTGATGCTGGCCGTTGGCCTGAGCTCTTTGATCGCTTTGGATGCAGTGCCGGGAATGGTTTTGGCGCTGACATTGGTTGTGGCCATGGGTTTACAAAATTCGCTGCATCGATATTACCCAGGCCCGATGAGCACGGTTATGACCGGAACCGTGATGCATTGGGCGGCATCGAATGCCGAAAAAATATTGGCCCTGCCGCCAAAACCCGGCAAGGACATTGCCGCAAAACCCATGATGGGGCGGTTGATGTTTTGTTTTGCGTTGGGTTGTGTTGCAGCGGGGGTAGGTGCAACGGCACACGGTCTGGCAATATGCATTGTGGCTAGTGGTATTATCGCTGCCCTGGCAATCCATGAGTGGAAGTTACGCAAGGTAAAAGCAGCATGAAATCAATCATTGGCATTTTACTGGGATTCTGTATTGGCTTCTTTTGCCGGTATGTCGGCATCCCATCGCCCGCGCCGCCAGTGCTTGCGGGCGCGTTGTTGGTATTATCCATGACCGTGGGCTTTATCATCGCGGATTATGTGGCAAAACATCGCCCGCATAATACCAAACATCTGTGTGGCGGCCCGACGGGTAAGCCCCACAGCCAGCGGGAGCATAAATAATGGAAATGTTATTGATTGGCATAGCCCTGGGTTTGACGATTGGATTTTCTTGCCGCTGGTTCGACATTCCCTTGCCCGCACCGCCCAACATCGTCGGCGCTTTGTTGGTGGTAGCGATGACTTTGGGATTCGTGGCGGCGGATCATGTTGTTTCCGCCCAAGTTCCGTTGGCAGAGGAGTCAGCGCTTCATGAATAATGAGAAGTTTCAGGCAAATGTAATTTTCGCTGCGCGTCTGCTGCTATCACTTATGTTCATCGAAAGCTGCGCCGATAAAATCTTGCATTGGGATTTTTATCTGGCAGAGACTGCGGCAAAAAATATTCCTTTTCCTATGCTGGCGTTGAGTAGCGCGGCGCTGGTTGAATTTCTGGGTAGTGTGGCGCTGATTACCGGGGTGGGTATTCGTTTGGGCGCATTGGCGCTAGCTGGATATACCGTTATTGTCAGCTTCTTTTATTTTGATTTCTGGAATCAGGCCGATCCGGCCGCCATTATGGCCCGCAAAGAATTTTTAAAAAATTTGGCGGTTGCGGGCGGATTGCTGATTCTATGCGGCAAAGCAAATGCGTCCAAGCACAGCCTATAAGGCCTATATCCTAGCCGCTATTCTTTTTGTTTTGGCAATGCCGGTGCAGGCGGGGCAAAGGCCTGTCCTTGGCTCCGCCCCCCGTTATAATGAAAATTACGCCTTTCTGGCCGATCCAAGCCAGCGCAGAGATGTTTTCGATCCGATTAAATTTATTCGGCTGGGGGAGGGGACTGAATCCTATATCTCCTTTGGCGGCGAGGTGCGCGCACGCAATGAAGGGTTCATTAATAATCCCTTGTTTGGAATTTCACCTTTAAAATCCGACAATTACTTGCTGCATCGCACGCTGGCGCACGCCGATTTGTACATAAACGATCATTTCCGCAGCTTTTTTCAGCTTGGATACCACGATGTTTATAGTAAATCCGGCGCCGTAACCTCGACTGAAAGAGATAAACTCGACCTCCAACAAGGTTTTGTCGAGGTTAAATTTTCTATGGGTGAGAATGAAAATCTTTTTGCACGCATCGGTCGCCAAGAAATGCCATTGGGATCGCAACGTTTGGTTAGCGTGCGCGATGGCCCCAATATCCGCCTAAGCTTTGATGCTGCGCGAATAACTTATGTCCAAGGGGATTATAACCTCACCGGCTTTATTGCCCATCCCGTGGCAGTTAAACAAGACATGTTCGACGATGTGTCTGACTATACTCAGGATTTCTGGGGCGTATATGGGACGCTGCCGATTGCAAGCGGCCTAAAAGCGGATTTGTATTATCTGGGCCTAGATCGCAAGGGGGCAAGATTCGCTCAAGGCATTGAACACGAGAAGCGGCATTCTATCGGCACCCGTATTTTCGGCGCATCGTCGGGATTCGACTATAATTTCGAGGGTGTTTATCAGTTTGGCAGTTTTGGCCAGGGCGACATTAATGCGTGGACGGTGGCATCGGATACGGGCTACAGCTTAAAAAATCTGCCATATCAACCGCGTTTGGGGCTTAAGCTTAACATTGCCAGTGGCGATAGAAACAAAAATGACCAAGATCTAAACACATTCAATGCCTTGTTTCCACGCGGGTCGTATTTTACCGAAAACGCGCTGATTGGCCCGGCCAATTTTATTGATGCGCAGCCTAATATTACGCTAAAGCCACGGGATGATGTGACATTGAATTTTGGCGCCGATATTTTGTGGCGTGAAAACACCAACGATGCGATTTACCGCCAACCTAATATCGCCATCGCTGGTACTGCGGGCAGGGGCGATAAGTATACTGGAACTCAGGGTTTTGTTGTCAGCACTTGGCAGGTGGATCCGCATCTCAGTGTAACGGCCACCTATGTTCATTTTGCCGTGGGCGATGCCATCGAATCCGTGGGTGGTGGGGATAGTGACTATATCGGCAGTTGGATTAGCTATAGGTTTTGATTGCTTTAAATTGCCTGTGACAGCTTGTTGCAGGGCGCTCATCCCCACCGCCTTTATCGATTAATTAGTATCGGAATATTATGATCCGACTCCCATTCGACTCGCTACGTTCGCTCAGGAAAAAAACTGCGGAGATGCGCTCCGCAGTTGAGGGATCTTAAAATACTTTTCAAGATCCCTCTACTACGCTGCGCCTTGGTCGGAAGACAGTTAACGGGCATTCTTAAGAGGAAGCACTATAAGTTGTGACTTCGTTTTAAGTGTCGCGCTCAACTGACTGCACATAAATTTTCCTGAAAGTAAGGAATTTAGAAGCTATAGCCCACGCCTATAAAGCCGCCGACCTGCGTGTCTCTGACCGAGATCGGGCTGTCAGCCGCATCACCGTTTAATTGATCGACGCTAAGATCTGCAAAGGCGGACCAAGTTTTTGATATTTGGTAATTCGCGCCGAGTGAAACCCCGTACGATTTGAACCCGGACTCGGCAGAAAATCTGCGTTTACCTGATCTGGTGGCTTGGGCAGAGGAAACGCCGAAATAATTTTCCATGTGCTCATCACTCGCCCAAGTGGTGTGAACATCGCCCGATATCATAAACGACTCTGTCACTGGATAGCCTGAGCCGACGCTGAAATCGGCCGTCGTTCCATAGTCGCCGCCTAGACCGGATTGGAGCGAGGCGCCCAGGGTTACGGGGCCGATATTGTATTCTCCCATAACAATTCCGAGTGCAGAAGAATCAACATCACCTAAACCGCGCAGATTTTTTCGGTCGTCTTTTTCATCTCGCCCGCCGCCGTAACCAACAGCAAAGCTTAAGCTGCCATCCTCGGTTTGAATCGGTGTGGTGCCGATTCCTTGTGTTCCGGCAAAAAACAATCCGTCCTTATAGCGCACGTCAACCACTGGAACTGGCGAGAATTCTGTTTTGTCCGACCCCTCATACGCTGGGCCGAAACCGGCACCTGCGCCGAGGGTCACACTCCAGTTTTCTGAGCTGGTGACTTGATTGTATAATCCTTGGCTTTCAAAACGCTTTGGGCCAAAATCTTCCCAACCATCGCCGGCGCGTACTTCGGTCAATGGTATTGCGAGTAGTAGAAAACTAAGTAATACGGACTTTTTATTAACATTGCGTGGCATAAATCATCTCCTTCAAGGTTGGCAGTGAATGAGCATTTACATAAAAAATATCACCTTGTAAATATAAAAATACATGATAATCGATAAATTATCTTGACATTATGTCTGTGTTGCATTAACCTATTTCATGGGAGACAAACATATGGATGAAGACAAATCCCTGAAGTTTTTTAATCTTATCAACCTGATTTTCTGGGGAATTTGGCTGCTTGTGCCGTTCTTCATCGTCGCATCCACGTATTTTTGGGACCAGGCGGTTGTTTTTTCTGGAATAGAAAATGGGTGCACTCAGGCGGCTGTTAGGGAGCTGAGTCAAAAAGGTAAGATTGCAGCGGTACTGTTTTTTATGTTTGATACTTTGCTCTATCTCATTTTATTTGCGCTGATGCATCTTATGGTTAATGATTGTGCCAAAGGCCGTGTTTTTATAGGTAGATCTATTTCAATTATGGGTTATATCGCGGCACTCGTTATCGTCTGGCCGTTTTTATTCGCCGTCACTTTTAATCTGACGAAATATTATTTGTTTTCAATCGGTGATTTGGTGGAATTCAAGCCGGATTACACCCTTGATGTTTTGATGATCGGGGCTGGCTGCTTTTTCTTGATGCTGCGCCTTGTGCTTCTGCATGCGCTAAAACTGCATGAAGATGCCAAGTTTACGATCTGAGGTCGGAAATGGCAATAATCGTAAACTTGGATGTTATGCTGGCAAAACGCAAAATGCGTCTGAATGAGCTGGCGGAGTTGATTGATATCAGCATTCAAAATCTTTCTATCCTGAAAACGGACAAGGCGAGGGCGATACGCTTTTCCACGCTATCGGCGATTTGTGAGGCATTAGAATGCCAACCCGGGGACATCCTCGAATGGGTTGCAGGTCCGGAGCATGAAGAAGAGAGCTAGTGTTCATGAAATCTCGTTGGATATATTTGACAGTTTTGATGCCTTTGGTGCTTTGCGGCTGTGCTGATTTTAAGGGTATGCCCTCCCTTGGTATAAGTCTGCCTGATTTGTTCCAGCAAAAGCCGATGGTCGATACCCTAGCAAAACTCCAGAAAGATTGGTGGAAAAGCACGAATGATGAAACATTAAAATCGATCATCCTCCAGCTTGAAACAGAGAATCTATCGCTGGCGCAAGCGCGTTTTCGGTTATTGGCCGCGCGCGCAGAAAGTCCGCAGTCCGATTATCTACCGAGCCTGACGGCATCAACAAATGCACAATACAATAGACTTATCAAAGGTGAAACAGCCATTCAGAATCTGGGCATTGCGCAAGCGGGTGGTAAAAAAACCACCGGGTTTTACGATGCAAAAATCGATGCGTCGTGGGAGGTACCCTTGTTTGGCCAGTACAACGACGCGGGTGATATTAGAAATGCTAACATTGCCTATGCCGAGGCGGATGTGGATGCTGTGCGTGCCAGCGTGATCAGCGAAGCCGTTCGTCTTTATGCTGAGATGCGGGCCAGACAGCTCGAAATTGTGCAAAGCGAGGCAATTTTCAATGCCACTGGAAAAATTGTCGAGTATCAAACAATCAAACACCGGGCAGGGCTTATTACCGATACTGAGCTTGGCGATAGCAGAAAAATAATGCTGTCGGCACAGATTGACAAAGAGGCTGTAAAAAGCGAGCTGGTGGCGCGGCAACAGCAGCTGGCTAGATTATTGGGCAAAGTGAAACCTGGTGAATCCTGGGATGCACCTGCCAATCTACCAACATTTGATTTGCCAGCGTTTGCGGACACGCCGATTGATGTGTTGCGTAATCGCCCTGATATTCGCAAAGCCGAGGCATCTGTTCTTGCCGCAGCGGGAGATTTTGAACTCGCCAAAAGCGAAATGTATCCCAAGCTCACGCTAGCGGGCAGCTTATCACAATTGGACAATCTTACCGGTAAACCACTTATGGGTAAAACCGTCCAGCTGGGGGGTATCCCAACACTTTCCCTACCTTTGTTTGATTGGGGTAAACGCTTGGCAAACGCAAAAATCAAAGATGAAAAATTGTCGGAAACAGCCAGTGCCTATCGTGAATCGGTCATAGCCGCGATGAACGAGGTCGAAGAATTTTGGTCGTCCTATCGTGCCGCACAAGCCAGTGAAGCTATCACCCAAGAAAACAGCGTCATTACACAGAAAGCAGTCGAGCACACACAGCTGTTATTCAAGCAGGGAATCAAAGATGGGATTGAAGTTGAAAATGCGGGATTAGAGGCTGCGCGCAGTGCCATCACGCATATTAAAGCCCAGGCGGATACGATCACCAAACTCGCTGCGCTGACCAAAGCGCTGGGCGGTGTGAATGAACCGAACATAGAGAAGTTCCATGATTAAACGTATTTTTCTGATCGCCCTTGTCGTGATTGCATTTTATGTTGGGCTGCAGTGGTTTAGTAAAGACAAGCAAGGTGATCCATCTGTGTCTGCGAATCTAAGCGTCACGGTTGTTTCACCCTCGCTAGGGGTTATCGTGCAGCAATTGTCCGTCACTGGCATGACGATAGCACGTGAAGAAATTGTCGTCATTACCGAACTTTCCGGGGTGCGTGTCAAAGAAGTATTCGCCGATGTGGGCGATTTCGTCAAAAAAAATCAAAAACTTGCCGTACTGGATAGCGAGTCGCTGCGCAACCAGCTTGCGCAACTGCAAAGTGATTATGATCGTGCGCGAGATGAGTTTGGCCGTGTCAATGCAATCAAGGATACGGGTGCTGTAAGCCGTGAATCCGTCACGCAAAAACGCACTGCCATGCAAGCGGCTAGGGCCAAGCTGGCTGATGCGCAGCTTAACCTTAAACGTAGTACTATTATTGCACCTGAGGCGGGCATAGTGTTTGAGCGCAAAGCAGCGCTGGGGGCTTTGATCAACGCAAGCGAGCCGCTATTCCGTATCGTTCGCCGCGGAGAAATAGAAATAGAAGCAAGTGTGCCGGAAGCAGATCTACAGCACCTTAAAATCGGGCAGCCAGCAGTCATTCGGCTAAGTGGTATCCCACAACCTTTACCAGGTAAAATTCGCCTCATTTCTCCCCGGATTGAAGCGGCAAGCCGCACGGCAATCATTCGCATCGCTTTTCCAAATGATCACCCTGCGCCCGTTGGCTTATTTGCAAATGTGGATGTTACTTCAGGAGAAACGCAGGGCATCATTTTACCGGCAACGGCGATTCAGCAGGATAACCAAGGATCATATGTATGGAAGCTCGACGACGCAAATAGAGCAATCAAACAGCCCATCCAGATCACGCAGCGTAATGGCGATTCCGTGATGATTGAGAATTTGCCAACTGATATCTCTATTATCGCGCGCGCCGGATCGTTTGTAAAAGAAGGCGATGTGGTAAACGTGGTGGAGGAAAAATAGCATGTCCGAATCGCAGATGAGCGGATATCAAAGCAACAGTTTCTCTACCTGGGCCATTCGGAATCCGATTCCGCCGATTGTCTTATTTCTGGTGCTTACTATTGCAGGTTTGGTGGCCTATAAGAACCTGCCCATCAATAACTTGCCCGCAGTGGTGGTGCCGGTCGTCACCGTGCAAATCACCCAGCCCGGAGCAGCGGCCAGCGAAATTGAAACTCAGATTACGCGCAAGGTGGAGGGGGCGCTGGCAGGATTGCAGGGCGTCAAGCACATCACCTCCAATATCTCGGAGGGTTCGTCCACCAGCACCATCGAGTTTCAGCTAGAGACAAATTTTGATCGCGCCGTGAACGATGCGCGCGATGCTATTTCTAATATCCGTGATCAGCTGCCTAAATCAATTCTAGAGCCACAAGTAAGCCGTGTGGAGATCGATGGCGGCGCGATATTGATTTACACTCTGGAAGCGCCTGAAATGCGCGCAGAGGATGCAAGCTGGTTTATTGATGACACGTTAAGCCGTGAATTGCTGAGCATTCGCGGCGTCGCCAGTGTGCAGCGTCAGGGGGGCATCGATCATGAATTCACATTGACGCTGGATCGCAATAAGCTCTTGGCGCTTGGCGTAACTGCCGCGGATATCAGCCGACAGCTCGCACAAACGAACATTGATCTTCCCGGCGGGCGTATCACGCTTTCGGGCACGGAATATACGCTTAGAACTCTTGGTAACGTCAAAACGCTTGAACTACTTAAAAATACGCGCATTGCACTTACAAACGGTAGGGAAGTCCGGCTGGGTGATTTGGGCACGCTTACCGATGGCGGCGCCGAAGTGCGCAGCATCACCAAGCTTGATGGCAAGCCCGCCATAACATTTCAGATATTTCGCAGTAAAGGCGCCAGCGAAATTACCGTTGCCGAAAAAGTAAAAGCCAAGCTAGCCGAGATTGAAGCCAACCGAAAAGATATTCAATTCAAAGAAATTTTTTCGCTCGTAACGCTTACCGAAAACAGCTTCAAAGGTACGGTTGCCAATTTTTTTGAAGGCGCTGTGCTCACAATTATTGTCGTGTTTTTATTTTTGCGCGACAAGCGCGCTACGGTGATTGCGGCGCTTGCTATTCCGCTGTCCATTATCCCGACGTTTCTGTTTATGTATTGGATGGGATTCACCCTAAATGCGGTGAGCCTGCTGGGCATTTCACTCGTTACCGGCGTGCTGGTGGATGATGCGATTGTGGAGATTGAAAATATTCATCGGCACATGCGCGAAGGAAAATCGCCATATGCGGCAGCGATGATCGCCTCCGACGAAATTGGGCTTGCCGTGGTTGCGACCACTTTGGTCATATGCGCCGTGTTTGTGCCCGTGAGTTTTATGCCTGGCATTCCAGGCCAGTTTTTTATCCAGTTTGGCCTGACGGTAGCGGTTGCGGCTTTTTTCTCGCTGCTCGTTGCGCGACTTCTAACGCCTATGCTTGCTGCTTACCTTTTAAAAGCACCTGAGCATCATCACGACGAGAAGCCCGGCAGGTGGCTTATGAAATATCACGCGCTGGTGAACTGGACGCTCGATCACCGCTTGAAAACTATCGGCGCTGCGCTACTCAGCATGGTGTTATCCTTTGGTATTATTCCATTTTTGTCTGCCGGATTTATTCCTTATGAAGACTTTTCGCAGTCACGCCTGACGCTTGAATTACCTCGAGGATCGACCGTCGAGCAGACCGATGCTGCGGCACAACGCATAGCGGGAATTTTAAAACAACAGCCCGAAGTGGAATATGTACTAACTAGTATTGCCGGCGGGTCAAGCGGTCTTAGTGGCCCAGCCGATCTAAGCGCCCAAGGTGCAGGTGGGGTGAATGTGGCCAATATCGAAGTGAAGCTGGTGCCTCCAGGCAAGCGTGATTTGGATCAGCGTGCATTCGAGAACAGAATTCTGCCAGAGCTAAAAAAGCTGCCAGATGTGCGCATTAACTTCGCCAACTCTGCTGGCGCCAAAGACGTGTCGATTGCGCTGCTCGGCGAGGATGGTGATTTGCTTAGTAAAACGGCAGAAGCCATCGAACGCGAGATGCGCGGCATTAGTGGATTATCCAGTGTTGGCACGACCGCCAGTCTCAAGCAGCCAGAAATTATTATCACCCCCGATTTTGCCAAAGCCGCGCAGCTGGGTATCAGCGTGCAAGCTATCAGCGATGCTGTGAATATCGGTACCATTGGCGATATTGAAGCGAACCTCGCCAAGTTCAATTACGGCAACCGGCAAATTCCCATCCGGGTGCGCTTGCCGAAAGATACGAATCAAACCATCAGTACCATTGAAAATCTTAAACTTCCTTCGAGTAAGGGTGGCAGCGTGCCCTTGTCTGCTATTGCCAGTATCACCTACAGCAGCGGCCCCACAACTATCGAGCGCTACGACCGTCAGCGAAAAATTGCACTTGAGGCAAATTTGAACGGCATTGCGCTGGGTGATGCGCTGGAGCAGGTGAATAGTCTGCCGAGCATGAAAAACCTGCCCGCTGGCGTAAAAGCACAAAACACGGGTGATGCAGAAGTGCAGGCCGAATTATTCGCCGGCTTTGCGCAAGCGATTGCTGCTGGGTTGCTTATGGTCTATGCAATTCAAGTGCTTTTGTACAAAGATTGGATTCAGCCGTTCACGCGGATGGCGGCGCTGCCGCTTTCGATTGGCGGTGCATTTATCATGCTGCTGATCACCGGTACAGATTTATCGATGCCTGCTCTGATTGGCATTCTCATGCTCATGGGTATAGCCGACAAAAACTCGATTTTACTAGTCGATTACATGCTGGAGCTGATGGCGCGGGGTAAGCCCCGCCGCGAAGCCATCATCGAGGCTTGCATGGTACGTGCCCGCCCGATCATCATGACTTCGCTTGCGATGCTTGCTGGCATGATGCCCATTGCACTGGGCATTGGACTTGATACTGCCTTTCGCGCACCGATGGCGATTGCGGTGATCGGCGGCCTTATATCCTCAACCGCTTTAAGCCTGATCTTTGTTCCGGTGTTGTTCAGCTATGTACGTGATTTTGAAGAATGGGCGCTGCCAAAACTTAAGCGGGTGATTGCATGATCGCGCTTGTTGAAGACAGGATGTCTCTAGCAAATGTTCCCATACCAACACCACTTCGCCTTTGGCTACTTTTCTCCGGCTAGGGTAGCCGCGGAGCGAATTCCCTAAACCAATCACAGGCAATTTAAACCACACATCTTGGAGGTGAATAAAGTTAACAAGGAATCATTTCAGGGTGAATCTATGCGTAACCGGTTTTTGGTTTTCATAGCCTTGAATGACTAGACTGCCAAGGGCAGGGTTCATTTCAGCGACGATGCGGGTGAATTTATTGAGTACTGGCTTTTTTAGCCACTCTAGGTTGTTGCCACTATTTAAATCTTTTGTAATGCTCGCAAGGCGCGGCTTTGATTTATAAAAGGAAAAGCTACCCTTTAGATCTGATTGCCAATGGTTAGTGGCTGCTCGTTTGTTATGAATAACCGTTCTGGTCTGGGTTTTTTCGATAACCGTCACTTGATCATGGCTGGTCCCAACGATAAAAAAAATAACTGGCGTTGTAATCGGGGTTTGGCTTAGAACCTGAACGGCTTCATCGTAACTGTGGCAATTTTCAAAAACCTGTCTTAACAGCAGGGTTGGTGGCGTTCCCTTTGCTTTCCATACTCTGTATTTGGCTAACGGCCAGCCTATAATTGGGCCGGTGCCAAAGGATTGTTTGGGCGCATTGTTGATGCTGATGGCAAATCGGCCTGGTGCCATGGCCTGTATCACGCCCACAAATCCTGGCCAGGTGATGTTGTAATAATCGCCCGCTTTGCCATCCTTGCGGACGACTTTGGCCATCCACCCCATATCAGGAAATGGCCAATCCAAACAGCGCGCAAGGGTGGGGGATTGTTGCGGCGTATCAAGCGCGGCGCTGGTACATCCCCATTCAAAGTTCAAATTGGCGAAATACGCGCCCGGATAAGCGATTGTCGCATCAATCGCATCGATTTCCTCACGGTATGGTATCGTGCGCCTATCAGCCCATGATTTGGATATTTTGTCGCATAGATACAATATGGGTTTAGTCAAGAATCTTTTCGCCATACTGTATAAAGCTACGGTTTCGGCGTTTTTGGATGTAGCCAGTCCGCTGTAGCTATCTCCGCCAAGATCGATGTACTCTATTGGTTTAAGGTTGTTCATGGCTATTGTACCTTGCGAAAAAATAAATCAGCGACGTTCTGTCCGTCTTCGACGCTCATAACAGATAGAATCATATCGCCCTCGGCAAGACCGCTTGAAACGCCACCGGTAACCAAAATGCATCTGCTTTTATAGGCAAACTTAAATTCCGGATAAGTTAAGATCAATTCCCCAGAACCATCGATAGTGTAGGGATTGGTGGCCGGGATGATGTCCATCAACCCTATGTCCTGTTTTTTAATCGGTTTATTGGATTTAATATCCCGAAATGTACCGTTGGC
>Ga0315901_10002380_pt1 | contig 25859 bp, 14 predicted proteins | sample LakEriMetagenome_10_FD_203761 | JGI IMG/M metagenome (GOLD analysis project Ga0315901, IMG submission 203761) | Freshwater fungal communities from buoy surface, Lake Erie, Ohio, United States - Buoy 2 MA116 | ecosystem: Environmental > Aquatic > Freshwater > Lake | place: USA: Lake Erie, Ohio...
GAACTGCGCCCGCTGCTCTTCCGGAGGCAGCGGTTCCGAATTCACCACGGGGGGCGCGGCAGCCGCGAGCGTGGCGAGCAAGACGGCGATGAGGGGGATCGGCAAGCACGACGCCATGGAGAACCGCAGGCCCTCGACTGACGCACCCATCGCAAGCATCGTATCCAGCTCCCTTCACGAGCCCCGAACCTGGAGGAACAACGCCACGCCCCGCTTGTTGCTGATGACCACGTCGGTGTGACCGTCGCCGTCGACGTCCTGCGTGGCGAACTGCGTACCCACGCCGCTGTCGTCATCGATGCGGTGCGGCGCGAGCGTGACCACGCCTGTGGAGTCCTTTTGGACCTGGAACCAGTAGAGCAGCGGCGGATCGGCGGGATGATCGTCTCCGCCGGGCCCATGGGCCCAGAAGCGACGGCCGGTGACGAAATCCTTCAGCCCGTCGCCGTCGATATCCACGTGATTGAGGGCGTGGGTCTGGCCCGGCAGCGCGAACAGGCCGCGATCGCCGAGCAGGATGCAGAACCGGTCTCCGGCCACGCCCACGCCCACCTCCAATCCCGGCGTATTGAGCTGCGGTCGGGCGACGAGGTCCTTCAACGACGCTGCCACGGCATCCTTCTCGACCGTGCCTACGAGCGAATCGACGACGGTTCCCGGATAGCCATCGATCGTTTTCTCGACGGCAGCGCCGGCCTCCGCGAGCTTCCGGGCCTTGGCGCTCAGTTCGGCACTGGCCCGCCATCCGACCTTCTTGGCGTCGCCGCGGGCCTTGTTCAAGCCGCCATAGATCACCGCTTCCTCCGCGGTGAACGTGTATCCGGCCGGGGCCTTCGCCAAGGAAGCCGGCAGCGGAAAGAACGCCTGTTGGACGAAGAACGGTTCCTCCTTTTCGAGCCGCTGCTGGAACCACCAGAATCCGGTGCCGTGCGCCGACGAGCAGACGACGTCGTTCAGTTTGTTGCCGTCGATGTCCAGGGCATACATGTCGGCAGAGGCGGGAGCGGGCAGTTTGTGGATCTTCCACGGCATGCCGTCGGGCGTGGCAGGCTGTTCGTACCAACTCCCGGCGACCATGACGTCGAGCCTGCCGTCACCGTTGACGTCGCCCACCCCGAAGCCGTGGGCGTACTGTGCCGCGCCCGGCCCGTTGGCTCCCGAGAGGCTCACCCGCTCCCAGGGCTGCGTCGGGTCTTTCCCGGGACGGAAGGAGCAGACTTCGCCCTTGTGCCCCAGCAAGAGCACCCGCCTGCCGGTCCCAAAGAGGTCGACGTACTGCGGGGTTTCGTTGCAGGCGTTGTCTTGGATGAGAAACTCCTGCCACGGGCCGGCGGCCGGGCCGGGATTCCGATACCAATGGCACGGCTTGCCGGGGAATCCGACGACGATCTGGTCGGGGTATCCGTCGGCATCGATGTCGTCCGCGAAGACCGCGAAAGACTCGCTGTAACGGTGGGGATCGAAGGTGCGATCCTGGCGGATGACGTGCGGCTTCCAGTCCGGGGCCTCGTACCAGAGATCCCCGACGAGGACGTCGGCCTTGCCGTCCTTGTTGACGTCGGCGGCGGCCACGCCCTCGGACCGGAACTTGGCGTCGAGGACGATCTTCTTCCAGGAAATCGTCGCGGCATGCGACTGCCAGGGTGCGACCGACGCCATGACGAGCAGCGTCGCCAGGCCGACGGGAACGAGGTTGAAGCGCACGGCACGCACCTCTGCTTTCGGGGCGGGGGGGCAAGCGGGCAGACTCCCATGCCGACGGTCGCCGCCTAACCACTGAATGGTAGCCCGTTGGACCGCGTCCGCAACGCTCTGCCAGGCGATGAGCGAGCGGTGAGCGGCGGATCGTGCCGTCGGCCGGGGGGCACAGGGCTGTCTGGGTTCGGTGTGAACTGGAATGGGCGTCACTGGCAAATCCCGCGAAACGCCGTCCGCGTGGCTGTCGTGGGGCACCGCTTTTCCCTCGTCGGCGGTCTCTGACCGTCGAATCCGGCCCGTGGCTCCCCAACCCGCACGCGCAAGCTGTAGCGGCGGTCTCTGACCGTCGAATCCGGCCAGTGGCTCCACAACCCGCACGCGCAAGCTGTAGCGGCGGTCTCTGACCGTCGAATCCGGCCAGTGGCTCCACAACCCGCATACGCAAGCCTGGAGGCTTGCGCCACGGGGTCGCCGGCCCGGGCCGTTTGCTGGGAAGCCCGAAGCGTGAGCTGAGCAAGAAAACGAATCGTGGGCACGCCCAGACGGCGGCCAGTCAGGCCGGTGCCGCGAGCGTGCGATGAGCGCCTTGGCTTCGAGCAGATCAGGCCAGGTCCAAGAGCGACCGCACGCTCGCCAGAAGCTTGTTTGGGTCGGCGAGCGTTTCGGCCCGCAGCGGCACGACCACGGTCTTCTGGTCCACCACCCGCACCACGCGGCCCTTCTTGGCCGCCGCCTCCCGCAGCCGCTCCATGGCGCGGCGGTCGTGGTGGCCGATCATGATCATCTCCGGATGACGCGTGATCGAGTCGATGCCGAGGTCGATCGCCCGGCAGCGGAGCTTGGCGAAGTCGAGCAGGCGGCGGGCCTCGTCGGGGGGCGGGCCGAAGCGGTCGGCGAGTTCGGCCGCGAGGTCGTCCACCTGGCCGGCGGCCGTGGCCCGCGAGAGCCGGCGGTAGACGTCGATCTTGGCGCGGAAGTCGGGCACGTAGTCCCGCGGCAGCCAGGCCTCGCCGGGGAGGTCGATGTTGACCGGCGGCGGCTCGGCCGGGGGCATCTTCTTCATGCCGCGGACGGCCTGCTCCAGCAGCCGGCAGTAGAGCTCGTAGCCCACGGTGGCGATGTGGCCGCTCTGCTGGGTGCCGAGGAGGTTGCCCGCGCCGCGGATCTCGAGGTCGCGCATGGCCAGGGAAAACCCCGCTCCCATGCTGGAAAACTCCTGGATCGCGCGGAGCCGCTTGGCGGCCGTCTGCGTGAGGCGGGCCGTCTCGTCGACGAGCAGGTAGCACCAGGCGCGGTGGTGGGAGCGGCCGACGCGGCCGCGGAGCTGGTGGAGGTCGGCGAGGCCGTAGCCGTCGGCCTCGTCGATGAAGATCGTGTTGGCGCGGGGGATGTCGAGGCCGCTCTCGATGATCGTCGTGGCGAGGAGGATGTCGGTCGTGCCGGCCACGAACGAGAGCATCACCTCCTCCAATTCCGTCTCCGAGAGCCGGCCGTGGGCGATGCCGATCGTGGCCCCGGGCACGATCGCCTGCAGGCGGGCGGCCACCTTGTGGATGTCGAGGATCCGGTTGTGGACGAAGAACACCTGCCCGCCGCGGGCCAGCTCCCGCTCGATCGCCGCGCGGACGAGGTTCTCGTCCCAGCGGCAGACCTTCGTCTCCACGGCGATCCGCGTGGCCGGGGGCGTGGTGAGGTTGGAGATGTCGCGGATCCCGAGCATCGACATGTGGAGCGTGCGCGGGATCGGCGTGGCGGTCATGGTGAGCACGTCCACGCTCGCCCGCAGGGCCTTGAGCCGCTCCTTCACGTCCACGCCGAACCGCTGCTCCTCGTCGACGATCACCAGGCCGAGGTTGGCGATATGGACGTCGGCCCCGGCGAGGCGGTGCGTGCCGATGACGATGTCCACGCGCTTGCGGGCCAGGCCCTCGAGGGTCTCCCGCTCCTCGGCGGCCGAAGCGAGCCGGGAGAGCGACCGGATCGTGAAGGGAAACTCCGCGAACCGGGCGGCGAACGTCCGCCGGTGCTGCTCGGCGAGCACCGTCGTGGGCACGAGCACCGCCACCTGGAAGCCGGCCTCCACGGCCTTGAAGGCCGCCCGCATGGCGAGTTCCGTCTTGCCGAAGCCGACGTCGCCGCACAAGAGCCGGTCCATCGGCCGCGGCCGCTCGAGGTCGGCGCGGATCGCCTCCATGGCCGTGAGCTGGTCGGGCGTCTCGTCGTAGGGAAAGGCCTCCTCGAACTGCCGCTGCCAGGGCGTGTCGGGGGGCAAGGCGATGCCGGGCCGGCTGGCGCGGGTGGCCTGGAGGCGGAGCATGTCGGCGGCCATGTCGGCCACGGCCTGCTGCACGGCCCGCTTCTGCTTCTCCCACAGGGTGCCGCCGATCTTGGCGAGCTTGGGGGCGAGCTTCGACCCGCCCACGTACTTCTGCACCAGCTCGATGCACGACGCCGGCACGTAGATCCGCGTGTTCTCGGCGAACTCGATCTCCAAAAACTCCTCGGTGCGGCCGTGCGTCTCCAGGAGCTTGAGCCCCTTGTAGCGGCCGATGCCGTGCGACACGTGGACGACGTAATCGCCCTCGTGGAGGTCGAGGAACGTGTCGATGGCCCGCGAGAGCCGCTGGCGGACGGGGCGGGCCACGGCGTCGTCGCGATTGAACAGCTCGGCGGCGGAGACGAGCACGATCTTCTCAGGCACGAGCCGGAATCCGCCCGAGAGCCGGCCGCGGGCGAAGTGGAGCCGGCCGGCCCGGGCCGGCGCCGCGTCGGCGAGCAGTTCCCCGAGCCGCTTCTCCTCCGCCTCCGAGGGCGCGACGACCCAGACTTCCTGCTCCTTGCCCACGGTCTCGAGCTCGTCCTTGACGCGGTCGAGCACGCCGGTGAACCGCTCCACGCTCTCCGCGGCGAGCGTGGCCGTGGCCTCGAGGCTCGACGGGGCGAGGGCCGCGAGCACGACGGACGGCAGTCGGTGGAGCCGGGCGAAGACGTCGTCGGGCGCGAACAGGCCGGCCGTGCCGCCGAGCCGCTGATGCATCCGCTGCGCTTCCTCCGTGAGCTCGCCTGGTTCCACCAGCGCCACCCGCGCGCCGGCGGGCAGGAGGTCGGCGAGGTGGGCCTGCCGCGTTCCGGCCGCGGCCACGAGCGCCGTGAGGTCGATGCCGGCGAGCGTTTCCACGCTGCGCTGCGAGACCATGTCGAAGGTTCGCAGCCCCTCGATCTCGTCGCCGAAGAACTCGGCCCGCACCGGGCGGTCCCAGTCGGCGGCGAACAGGTCCATGATCCCGCCGCGGCGGGCGAACTGGCCGGGGCCTCCGATGGCGTCGGTCGCCTGCCAGCCGCGGGCGGTGAGCCAGTCGGCGAGCTCCTCGGGATCGACGCGGCCACCGACCTCAAGCCGCCGGGTGCCGGCGGCGATCTCCCGCGGGTCGGGCAGCGGCGCGAGCAGCGCCTGGATGCTCGTCACGACCAGCCGCGGCTGTTCCGCCTGAGGCAGCGTCAGCCGCTTCACGACGGCGAGCCGCTCCGCCGCGGCGGGGTCGGCGGTCGCCGTGTCGTCGTCGCCACCGCCAAAATCCTCCAGCGCCGGCAGGAGCGTGGCGGTCGCGCCAAAGATCGCGAGGTCGTCGAGAAACGCCTCTGCCTCGGCCGCGTGCGGGAGAACGACGGCCAGCGTGTCGTCGGGGAGGGCTCGGGCGAGCGCCGTCACGGTCAGCGCAGACGCCGAGCCCCAGGTTCCGCCGATCGTGCCGCCATGCCCCGCACGGAGGCTGGCGACCACCTCGGCGAACCCGCGATGCGATTCGAGGGTGTCGGCCAGGCCGGGCAGACGATCGGCCGCCCGGCCGCGGGAAACGGTCACGTGCATGACTATAGAGTCCCGCGTCCGCGATCGCATCCGCCGCACGCCCCCCGGCTCCCGCCGGGGGCTTTTTGTGCGCCAAGAAGCCCCGGGTGGAAACCCGGGGACACCGGGTATGAAAACCACCCCGCCATCCATGTCGCACGGTGGCCCTGACTGGACGGGGCGGGGCGTTTCGGCGGGCCGATTTCGTCGTGTATGGTTAAGGGCTGGCCGGGGAGCCCCCGGACCAGTCCCGCCCCCCGAAAAGGAGAACCCCGATGGCCACCGTCTCGCGCCCGAAAGCCACCGAAGCATTCGCCTCCGGGGCCGACGTGGTCGTCGAGTCGCTGATCCGCCACGGGGTGGACGTGATCTTCGCCTATCCGGGCGGGGCGAGCATGCCGCTCCACCAGGCCCTCACCCGGGCCCAGGACAAGATCCGCACGATCCTGCCGCGGCACGAGCAGGGCGGGGCCTTCGCGGCCCAGGGCTACGCCCGCACGACCGGCCGGCCCGGCGTGTGCATGGGCACCAGCGGTCCCGGTGCCCTGAACCTCGTGACGGCGATCGCCGACGCCAAGCTCGACAGCATCCCCCTTGTCGTGCTCAGCGGCCAGGTGGGCACGAGCGTGATCGGCACCGACGCCTTCCAGGAGACGCCGATGGTGGAGGTGTGCCGCGGCATCACCAAGCACCACTACCTGGTGACCGACGCCAACGACATCGCCCGCGTGATGCGCGAGGCCTTCCACATCGCCACCACCGGCCGGCCCGGTCCGGTGCTCGTCGACCTGCCCAAGAACATCCAGCTGGCGCAGATCGTGCCCGACTATGACGCCCCGATGAACCTGCCCGGCTACCGGCCCGAGCCCCGCAAGGCCGCCCACCCCGAGCAGATCGCCCAGGTGGCGGCGGCCATCAAGCGGGCCAAGCGGCCGGTGCTCTACGCGGGCGGCGGCGTGATCGCGGCCGACGCGTCGGAGGAGCTGCGCACGCTCGCCCGCAAGACGGGCATCCCCGTGACGATGACGCTCATGGGCCTGGGGGCTTTCCCCGGCGATGATCCCCAGTCGCTCGACATGCTGGGCATGCACGGCAGCGTGTACGCCAACTACGCCGTGGACGAGGCCGATCTGCTGATCGCCGTGGGCGTGCGGTTCGATGACCGCGTCACCGGCAAGGTGGAGGCCTTCGCCCAGCACGGGTTCATCGTCCACATCGATATCGATCCCTCCGAGATCAATAAGAACAAGCTCGTCCACGTGCCGATCGTGGCCGACGTGAAGGCCGCCCTCGGCCAGCTCAACGCCATCGTCGAGCCGCCGACCGCCGACCTCGCCCCCTGGCACGAGCGGATCGCCGAGTGGAAGAAGGAAGACCCGTTCGCCTACGACACGAGCTACCCGGGCATTCTTGCCCAGGAGGCGATCCACGAGCTCTCCAGGCTCACGGCCGACCGCGACACGGTGATCACCGTGGGCGTGGGCCAGCACCAGATGTGGGCGGCTCAGTTCTACACCTTCCGCCGGCCCCGCACCTGGCTCTCTTCCAGCGGCCTGGGGACGATGGGCTTCGGCCTGCCGGCGGCGATGGGGGCGAAGGTGGCCCGACCCGAGGCGCTGGTCGTCGACATCGACGGCGACGGCAGCATCCTCATGAACATCCAGGAGTTCGCCACCTGCAAGACGGAGAACATCCCGGTCAAGGTGCTGCTGCTCAACAACCAGCACCTCGGCATGGTGGTGCAGTGGGAAGACCGGTTCTTCAAGGGCAACCGGGCCCACACCTACCTCGGCCCGATCGACCATCCCGAGGCCTGCGGGCAGGGTGACGGCATCTCCCCCTGCGACCGCTACCCCGACTTCGTGGCCATCGCCAAGGGCTTCGGCTGGCAGGCGGAGACGATCGTGGAGAAGAAGGATCTCGTGCCCGCCCTGCGGCGGATGATCGAAGCACCCGGGCCGGCGATCCTCGACGTGCAGGTGCCCTACCAGGAGCACGTGCTGCCGATGATTCCGTCCGGCATGACCGTCAAGGACCTGATCAAGAAGTAAGGGCACTCCGGCCACCGCGCCCAAGGCCTTGGAGGCGGCTCCGTTGCCGCCATGGCGGGGTGGTTTTCAATCCCGGAGTCCCCGGGTTTCCACCCGGGGCTTCTTGGCGCACAAAAAGCCCCCGGCGGGAGCCGGGGGACTCCGGGTTGCATGCCTTCCCGTGTGCCATCGGTCAGGGGCCGAACGGGCTGCCGGTTTCGAAGGGCGAGGCCGGGGCGTCCTTGGGCGGCGCGTCCTGCGGCTTCTCGCCGGCCGCCGCAGGGGCGGGCCGGTTGGCCGCGGGCGCGGCGCCGGCGACCGGCTTGCCAAGTTTCTCGAGGGCGTCGAGCACCGACTGCTCGTCGGGATTGGCGTCGAGCCCGGCGGCCGCCTCGCGAAGGGAACCCGCGAGTTGCTTCGCCGCGGCAGCGGCGTCGCCGAGCAGGTTTGCGAGCCCTGCCCCACCGTCCGCCCCCTCGATCGCGTCGGCGCACATGGCCAGCCGCCAGGCGTCGCGGCGGCAGGCCAGGGCAGGGATCGTGGGTTCTTTTGCCGGCGTGCCGGACGGCTGACCGCCCGGCTGGCCGGCGCCGCCGGCCAGCCGGCGCTCCGTCCGCAGACGCTCCGCGGTGGCCACGTCAGCCTGGAGGCCGGCGATCGCGACGCCCCGCACCGACTCGACCGCCCGGGCGGCGTCCACGGCCGCGTCCGCCGTGGCGGCGGCCCCGAGGGCCGCCGCGGCGCGAACCCGCACGTCTACGGAGCGGGAGTCGTCGCCCAGGATGCGCGCCGCCGCAGCCAGCGCCTCCTTCGATCCGGTCTGCTGGCCAAGCGCCTGCATGATCGCCAGGCCGCGGCCGGCCAGCCAATCGATCGCCGCCGTGGGGCTGGTCTTGGGATCGCCGGTGAGCATCGGCACCAGGGCGGGGCCGACCATCTTCGCGATCGCGGCCGCGTCGCCACCGGCCCGTGCGGCCTCCGCGTGGCGGGCCAGACCGGCAGCCGCCGCGATCCGCACTTCCAGCGGCTGGCGCACATCGCCCGCCGCCGCTGCCATCACCGGCACGGCGGCGGGGAGCGGCCGATTGTCCTTGGCACGCAGTTCGCCCACGAGCAGCATCGCGTTGACGCGCACGACCCGCTCCGCGTCGCCATTGCGGGCGACCGCCGCCATCGTGTCGAGCACCGTCTTCGCGGCATCTTCGAAGGCCTTCTCGTCGGCGATGTCGGAGAGTAAGAGCTCGCGAATGCGGCGCCGCACGCGTTCGATGGTGGCACGGTTCGCTTCCAAGCCGAGTTGCGGCAGGGCGACCTGCGTCACGTAGCTGCGGGCCGCCGCGTCGAACTGGCCGCCGCCCCGGAGCTTCTCCTTGAACTCCCGGGTTTCGACGGCGCCCTCGACCTTCGTCCAGGTCGAGAACTTCGCGGCCGCGTCCTGTGCGACAGCAGGCATGGAGCCGAGCAGCCCGCCGAGGATCAGGGCCGCGAGCAGGCATCGAAAACGGGAACGGGTGTCACACATGGGGCCTTGGTGCCAGGAGGTCAGAACGGGCTGCCGAAGGGGCTCGGGGCCGCGTCCGGCTGACCGGGCTTGGCCGGCCCCTTGCCGGCGTCGTCAGCCGGCAGCGTGGCCTTGTGCTCGGCGATCAGCGGCTCGGCGTCGGCGGCGGAAACGAACTCGAACCCTCCGTCGGGCCGCAGGCAGAGCACCTCGAACGGTTCCGGTGGGCGGGTCGACCGCTGGTCGGCCCGGTCCTCCTGTCGGCCCCGGACGTCGACGAGCACCCGGTCGGAGCGGAAATCCTCGCCGCGGGTGCGTTTTTCGCCGGGCTTGTTGAGCTTCTCGTCCACGTTCAGGAGGCCCCCCGGCTCCGTCACCAGCCCGCGGAGCGCGTAGTCACCGGTGCGGGCGCTGGGGGCGAGGATCAACACCTCCAGCATGCCGGCCTTCATCTTCTTCATGTCGGCCTTGCGGAGCGGGCCCACAAGCACGGCCGTCGGATCGGGCACGCTCACCGTGGCGGTTTCGTTGCTTGGCGGCGACGCCAGTTTGAGCGGCTTGGCAAGTGCCGCGTTGGTGAGGTGCTGCACCGGCAGGTTCACATTCGGGTTCCACATCTCGAACCGCACGCGGTAGCGATAGGTCTTGCCCGGCTCGACGGACGTGTCGATGAACCGGAACAGTCTGAACTCCGCTCCCCCGGCCGTGCCGGCTTCGGTGCCGGCCGGGGGCGTTGCAGCGGGCGGCTGCCGCACCTGCTCCACCACCCATGGGTGCAGGCCGACGGCGCCCCATGAGCCGCGGAGCAACAGCGGCAGTGGGCCGCAGTACGGCGGCGTGGTCTTGGGATTGCGCTTGTCCTCGGCCGCGGACAGCACATAGGCGTTGGGCACATTGTCGCCCGCCACGCCGGTCCACTCCGCCTGCCAGCGGCGTGCAGTTTCGACCAGATCGATGGGCTCCCAGCGGTCGGCTGCGGGGCCGACCGCCGTCCGCTCGATCGCCCAATCGGCCCACAATGGTGCGTCACGCTTGGCATCTTGAAAGCCGACCTTCTCGAATCGACGGCGATATTCCGCCACCTGTTTCGAAACGGGGATCAGCCCGGTGACGACCACATAAGGCGCGACCCGGCTGCGTGCCTGATCGGCCACCGCTCCTGCGTCGGGCTGGCCGCCCGCCTTGTTGACGGGCGGTTCGCCGGCGGCGGGCTCGCGATCGCGGCCGCTTTGCCGGCCCCGGGGCCGCTCCGCCGCGGCCGGTTCGGCTGCAGGCGCCTTGGCGGGCAGCACCGCGAGGCCCGCCACCGCCCGCAGGTCCTCGATCGGAAATACGTCGGGCTGGGTGCGCTTCGCGAAATCCTCGAACAGCGGGCGGTCCAGCAGCGCCAGTTGCGGCGGTTCGGTCACGTTCGGATTTCGCCACGGGTCGATCATCGTGGCGAGCGGCTGCCCTGACCACTTCTCGCTCGCCGGCGCCGTCTTCTCGCGCTCGATGTGTCGTGCCGCTTCGTCCGCCTGCCGGAGGATCGTCTCGGGCCGCTGCTGGGTGGAGGCCGACTTGCTTCGTACCGCTTCGATCCCGCCCCAGGCGAGTCCGAGGGCGGCGAGACCGATCACCGCCACGCCGAACTTCTCGCCGTGCCGGAGCAAAAAATCGACGATCGCCTCCTGGTTGAACGAGATGCTCGGTCTTTTCATGCCGTTACCCTCCGTCCGAGCCGCCGGCGTGCCGGCCGCCGCGGGGACGTCGCGGCGGCGTCCGGGGTCGCCGGGGCCGGTGACTCGAGGCCGACCGCCGCCGCGCTTGGCAGCGTCGCCAAACCCACGGTGCCACGGAGCTCCACGTTCACATCGTGCCTGCGGTCGGACTTCTGGTCCGTTCCGGCCGCACCGCCGGCCGCACCGCCGGTCGCAGCCCCCCGGTCGCCCCCGGCGTTGATCCGCACCTCGCGGACGTCGATCGGGATCGGCGCCTGCGCCAGATCGGCGAGCAACGCGTCGAGGCGGCGCTGGTCGATGGTCAGCCGAAGCACGAACGGCATGAGATGCACCATCCGCGCGGCTGGGGCCGTTGCCAATTCGGCGGCCGACAACGGCTTGCCGCTGAAATCGACGTAGATCCATTCGCGAAGGCTGGCGTCCGGGGCGGCGGCCGGCGTGCCCTCGCTGCCGGGGCTCGAGCCGGCCCCGGCGACACCGCCGCCGAACCGCGGATGCGATGGCTTCGTCAAAGGTCCACCCTGCGGCGCACCCATCGCCGCCATGTCGGGCGGCTGTCCGTCGTCCGGAGCGGGGGTATTTTTCGGCATCACGATCCGCGCCCCGCCCATGCCGCCCGGCTTTTCCTCCGCCGCCGGGTAGCCCACGGCCAGTTCCGCCACGTTCACGATCGCCGCGTTGTAGACGCCGCCGGCGTCTTTGTTGGCGCGGGCGATCAGGTCGCAGAACAGCCCATACACCCACAGTTCCTCCTGGGCGAGCACCACCTGGGTCGTGGCGGCCTGCGGATTGGCGGGCAGCGTCGTCCAGTCGAATGAACTCAGCAGCCGGCGCTGGTCTTCCGCATTCCAGGTCAGCAGTGCCGGTGCCCGACGTTCGCGGTCGCCGTCCGCCGGCGCGCGGCCCGGTGCCACCTGACGGTCGTCACCCATCGCCCCGACCGCTCCCATCCGCGCAGGCAACTGGCGGACGACCTCGGGAATCACGGTCTGGTAGCGCCGCAGCAGATTGCGATCAAGACGACCGTTGGGCTTGAGCGCGGCGACGGCCTTGAGGAAGTCGTCGCCGAGCTCCTGCGGCCAGACGCGGAGAAAATCCTGGCTCTCCCAAAACTTCCGCCACTCCGCGAGGGTGTCACGGCGAATCCGGACGGCGTCGGCCTCGATTTCAGTGGACCAGCCCGCATTGGGGTGGGGCTCGACGCTGCGGACGCTCTGCACGGCGTCGAGCTTGCCCCTGATCTGGCTCTGCGACGAGACGATCTGCGCCTGCAGACCACCGCGGGCGGCGAACAGGAGCGGCACGATGAGCAGCGGCACCAGGATCGCCAGCAGCCAGAAATGGTGCTTCGCCAGCAGGGCGACCGCGGGGCGGATGTTTTCAGGGAGTTCGAGCATGGTGGGGAATCGGGCGCGGCGTCACTCCGCCGCCGGCTCCGGGGGCGGGGGCGGCTTGGGGATGCCGGGCGTGGTCGGCTGCCAGGCGAACTGGAGCTTGAAGTCGTAGCGCTTGAGCTCGATGGTCTCGGCGTCGGCTGGCGCGGCCTGGCCCCCGGCCGTGGCCGTTGGCTTCGCCTTTTGGATTTGCACCTTTTGGACCTTCGGCGACTCCATGATGATCGGGTAGCCAATGCCGAGATCGGCCACGGGCACCCGCCTGCCCGCCCAGGGCCCGGCCGAGACGAGCACTTCGTCCCCTTTGCCGAGCAGCGCCTGCACGAGGGCCGACCGCAAGAACTGCTCGCCCTCCTCCGGCTTGTGGCGATCTTCGTTGTGGAAGTGGTGGCCCGTGAGCTGCACCACCCAGCCGGGGCCCTTGGGGCCGACCTGCGCGGGAGCACCGCTCGCGTCGGTGGTGCCTTCAGCCGGAGCCGCCTCGGTGCCCTCCGCGGGAGCGGCGGGGGGTTCGGCGGCCGCCCCGCCGACCGAGTGCGTCTCCTCCCATTGCCGCTTCGCGCCGGCGAACCAGGTCGCGAGGTCGGGAAAATACTGCATGTCGAGGCTGTCGATGTGCAGTTCGTTGCGATCGGCCGGATGCGGTGCCGGCTTCCCGGGCGGGTCGCGTGGCAGGAGCGACTCCACCGCCCGCAGCATGTCGAGCGTTTGGAACCGCCGGTTTTGCACGTCGACGAGATACCGCTGCTGGGCCGCGGCCTCGGTTCGCTTGGCCCGCACCTCGTCGAGCGCCGCCGTCGCCGCCTGCGAGGCCGACTTGACCGCATCGGCCTTGGAGAACGCGTCGGCGTAGAGCCGCGGCGCGTAGGTGGACCAGGCGAGGAACATGCCGGCGAAGTTGAGTGCGGCCGCGGCGAACAGCCCGACCAGCGCCGCCAGCGCCCAGGGCTTCTTCGCCTCGATGAGCCGGTCGGTGACGATCTCCTTGGGCAGGAGGTTCGTCTGCAAAAACGAGCCGGCCGCAGCCTGGAGGGCGAGGCCGTAGGCGGTGCCGAAGGCGAGGCGATTCTCGCGGAAGGCGGGGGTGCCGAGCACGGTCGGGCCTTCCATGTGGTCGAACTTCTCCAGCCGCTGCACGTCGAGCTGCAGTTGCTTGGCGACGAAGTCGGAGAGCCCGCGGAGCTTGGTCGCGTTGCCGAGCAGCAGCACCTTGCCGACCGTCGTCGTGCGGTCGGCGCCGGTGAAGTAGTTGAGCGACCGCTGCAGCTCCGAGGCGAACTCGCTGAATACCGGTCGCATCGCCTTGAACACCGCCTTGGGGTCCTCGGCCCGCACCGCGTTCCGCTTCAGGTGCTCGGCCTTGGCGAAGGTCAGCTTCAGGTCCTTGACCAGCGCCTTGGTAAACGTGCTGCCGCCGATCGGCATGCTCCGCTGCTGGATCTTCAGCCCGTTGGTCATCACGACGTCGGTCGAGTCGACGCCCATGCACACGAGCACGATCGAGGCCGGCGGCTTGTCGGGGTCGATCGTCTTCGGGTCGGGAAGCTGGTCGAACATCACCATGTTCGACAGCGCGATCGGGGAGAGCTGGAGGACGTCGACCTCGATGCCCGCCTCGAGGAGCGGCGCGAGCGTCTTGTAGACCTGCTCGCGCTTCATCGCGAACAGTGCCACCTCGGCGTCGATGACGAAGCCGCTCTCCTCCATGCCGCCGGCGAGCCGCTGCCAGTCCCAGACCACCTGCTCGAGCGGAAAGGGAATCTGCTGCCGGGCTTCGTACTTGACGATGTCGGGGATCTTCTTGGCCTCGATCGGCGGCAGCTTGATGAACTTCGAGAGTCCGGCCTGCCCCGGCACCGCCACGGCCACCCGATCCCCCGTGAGGTCGTTGCGGCCCATGAACTCCACCAGGGCCGCCCGCACCAGTTCCACCGGATCGGCCTCCGGTTGGGTGAGGATCATCGGGTATTCGATGTAGTCGTAGCCCTCGGCGACGAGCTTTCGCGGGTCGGTCGGCGACATGCGGCAGCGCAGCGCCTTGAGGGCGCACTTGCCGATGTCGATTCCCCACACGTACGGACTGCGGGCCATGGGCCGTTCCAGAAGGCGTCGGCAGGAGGGCTGGGCGGCGGGTCAGGCTGCGCGGCCGAAATACCGTCTTTCCAGCACTTTACGAAGCCGCGCGGAAGGGTGTCAAACGCCTCGCGCCGGGGGGGAGGCAGGCGGCAACGCGCGGCGCGTGGATTACACTCGGCGACCATGCAGCCCGCTCGCATCGTGGTCTTCCTGCCCTGTCACACGCTCGACGATTTCCCGGCGTGGCTCGAGGAGAACGAAGCCGACGACGTCCTCGCCGCGTGGACGGCCGCCTGGGAGCCACGGCTTGTGGCGTTCGTCGGACGCGCCCCGGAGTGGGCGAGCGTCGATCTGCGGCCACCCGATGACGCGCCGATCCTCGGCATCGTGCCGGCGGCCCTCGACCCGCGATTCGCCGCCCAGGCCGACGCCGTGTGCAGCGCCGGCTCCCGGTGGGTGCGGGATGTGCGCGGTGCGGCCGCCGTGGCCGCGGCGGCCCAGGCGGCGGCCGGCAGCGATCCCGCGGCGGGTGACGCTCCGTTCGCGGACGACTTCCGGGCCCTGGGGCTGGCGGTGCTGCTGGTGGAGTTGCTGGCGCGACGGATGCGATCCGAGGCCGGGCTCGAGGTGACCGAGTTCGGCGCCACGGTCGTCGCGGCGGCGCGGGCCGCCGTGGCCGGCGATGCCGACGAGGCCCGCGATCGACTCCGCGAGTGCTTCGGGTTCCTGTCGGCGACGCGGGCGCGGTACTACCCTGCCGAGGTCTGGCTCATCGACCTCGTTCTCCTCGCCGACACGACGCTCGGCCGGCCGTTGGTCGAGGAGCTCGCGGCGCCGACGCCACTGGGGATCGTGGCCACGGGTCATCTGGTCGAGCGGCTCGCCGCAGAGCATTCGGAATCGCTGGCCCGGCTGCGCGAGCGGTGTGCGGCGGGCACGGCCTGTGCCTGCGGCGGCCGCGCCGACGACGAGCCGCTCGCCCTGGCCACGCCCGAGCAGGTGCTCGCGTCCTTCGATCGCGGTCGGGCCGCGTGGGAGCGGCATGTCGGCAGCCTGCCGCGCACCTTCGCCCGTGTGGCGGGGGGCGGCTCGGCGGCCCTGCCGGCGGTGCTCGGTGGCCTCGGCTACGCCGGGGCCGTGTGGCCGCTGTTCGACGGCACGCCGCTGCCCGACACCGGCGACTCCCGGATCCGTTGGGAGGGGGCGGGCGGTGCATGCATCGACGCCGTGGCCCGTCCGCCGATCGATGTTCGCGCCGCCCGTGCCATCCTCGACCTGCCGGAGCGGCTGGGCGATGTGATGGACCACGACCACATCGCCGTCGTCACCTTCGCCCGCTATGCCGGCACCGCGAGTCCGTGGCACGCGGTGCTGCAGCGGATCGGCTCCTGGACCGACGCCCTGGGAACGTTCGTGACGCCCGACGAGTTGTTCCAGCGGACCGCCGGCGGCGGCACGCGGGTCGCCTTCGAAGCCGACGCCTTCCCCGGGCCAACTCCGGCCGCTGCCGGCGATCCGCTCGCCGGTTTCGTGACGGCGGCCGTGGCCGAGGCGCGGCGGATCGTGACGGCGGCCGCCGGGCTGCGTCCGCTGCTGCCGCCGGGCGTGGCCGTGGCCGCCGCCCCCGCCGGCGTGCGGTCGGCCGCCGCGCGGCCTGCGGGCCGGTGGCCCTGGTCGCGCCGCGCCGAGCGCGGCGAGTTGGTGCTCGACAACGGCCAGATTCGCCTCCAGGCCCATCCGCGGACCGGCGGCCTGCTGTCGCTGCGCCGCCCTGGCGACCGTGGCAACCGCCTGTCGCAGCAGCTCGCGCCGCGGGCCACGCGGCCGGCACCGGCGATCGGTGCCGCCTGGGAGTCGGTGGAGGATCGGGCCGAGCATGGGGGGATGCAGGCCGATGCGGTGGCGCGGGTCAAGACCGCGGCGGGCGACGACTGCATCGAGAGCCGCGGCCGCCTGCTCGCGGCCGACGGGGGGGGCGTCGGCGGGTTCGTCCAGCGGATGACGCTCGTTCCCGGCCTGCCGCTGGCGGTGCTCGACCTGGAGGTGTGGCTCGACCGTGCGCTGTCCGGTCCGCTGTTGGAGGAGCACGTCGCCTGCCGCTTCGCGTGGCACGAGAACGAAGACGTCGAGATTTTCCGCAGCCTGCACACGCAGGCCGTGTTGACCGAGCGGACCCGGTTCACGGCGCCGCACTTCATCGCCATCCGCGGCAGCGGCCGCGGCGCCGACGCGGACGACGTGGCGATCCTCACCGGCGGCCTGCCCTGGCACATCCGCTCGAGCCCGCACGTGCTCGACGCGATTCTCCTCGGCGCCGGTGGCACGACCGCCACCCGGCGACTCGCCGTGGGCATCGGCCTGGAGCGGCCGTGGGACGAGGCCCTGCGGCTGCTCGCCGAAGCCGCCCCCGCCCTCATGGCCACCCCGGCCAACGTGCGGCTCGCGCCGGTCGCCATCGGCCCCGACGGGGCGGGCGGCGTGCGGGCGGTCGTCGACCTGATCGAGGCGGCGGGCCGCGCGGGGCAGGTGCGCGTGGAGTGGGCCCGCCCGCCGCGCGTGGCCCGCGGCTGCGACTTCGCGGGGCGGCCGCGCGACGACGTGACGGTTGCGATCGAGGGGCGGTCGACCGTAGTTTCTCTGCGGCGGCACGAATGGCTGCGGCTGCACCTGGAATTCCCGGCATGATCATCACGCTCGACGGCCCCGCCGGCGCGGGGAAGAGTTCGGCCGCGCGGGCGCTGGCCGCCCGCCTCGGCTGGTGCTACATGGACACCGGTGCGATGTACCGCGCGGTCACGCTGGTGGCGCTCGAGCGCGGCATTCCGCTCGACGATTCCCCGCGCATGGCGGCGCTCGCCGAGCAGATCCGCATCGAGTTTCGCGCCGGCCGCGTGCTCGTGGACGACCGCGACGTGTCGACCGAGATTCGCACCGCGCGGATCACGGCCGCCACCCGCCCGGTGGCCGACGCGCCGCCGGTCCGCGAGGCCATGAAGCGGATCCAGCGCCGCATGGCCGAGGGCCTCGACATCGTCACCGAGGGCCGCGATCAGGGGTCGGTGGTCTTTCCGCACGCCGAGGTGAAGGTGTTCGTGACGGCCTCGCCCGAGGAGCGGGCGCGGCGGCGGCACCGCGAGGAGGAGGCCCGCGGCAGCGGCATGACGCTCGCCGAAGTGCGCGCCTCGCAGGAGGTCCGCGATGACGGCGATCGCAGCCGGGCGGTCGGCGCCATGCGGGCCGCGGACGACGCGGTGATCCTCGAGACCGACGGCCTCACCCCGGAGCAGGTGGTCGACCGGCTCGTGGCCCTCATCGAGGCGCGGCGCGGTTCGCGGGGGCCGGCATGAGCGGCCCGCAGCAGCCCGCGCCGGAGGCCGGCCCCCGGCCTCACGCCCGCGGCCACTCGACGTTCGGCCGCTGGCTTTACTCCACGCTTTGGATCCTGTCCCGCACGCTCGGCGTGGCGCTGTTCGGCGTTCGCGTCCGCTGCGACGAGCCGCTGCCGCCCGCGGGTGGCGTGCTGGTGCTCTCCACGCACCAGAGCCACCTCGATCCGCTCTTGCTGGGTCTGGCCACGCAGCGGCGGCTGTCGAGCATGGCCCGCAGTTCGCTCTACCGCTTCAAACCGTTCGGCTTCGTGATCACGGCCCTCGATGCCGTGCCGATCGACCGCGAGGGCTCGGCGGTGGCGGCCATGAAGGTGGTCATCAAACGACTGCAGGACGGCGCGGCGGTGATCGTGTTTCCCGAGGGCACGCGGACGCACGACGGCCGGATGGGGGAGATCAAGAGTGGCTTCGCCATCCTGGCGAAGAAGGCCCGCGTGCCGATCGCGCCAGTGGCGATCGTGGGAGCCTACGAGTGCTGGCCGCGATCGCGGCGCTTCCCGCGACCGGGCCGGATTCGGCTGGAGTTCGGCCGCGTGCTCGCGGCGGACGAAGTGGCGGCGCTCGACGAGCGGGCGCTGGTGGCCGAGTGCACGCGGCGGCTGGAAGATCTCGACGCCCGCGGTCGCGCCGCCCGCGCCGGCCGACGGATCACGGCGCCGGCTGCTCGCCCCCCCGCGCCCGCTTGAACGGATCGACGGTGCCGCCGCCGACGCCGGCGGGGGGAGTGTCGGCCGATTGGCCGAAGGGCAGCAGTTTCGGCCAGTCGAGGTTCATGCCGGGCCACGCGGGCGCGGCGGCAGCCGGCGAAGCGGTGGGGGCCGCGGGCCGTGGGATCGCGGGCATCGGCGGCGGGACCACCGCGGGGCCGCCGAGCAGTTCGGCCGGCGACGGGAAGCCGCCCTGCGGCGTGGTCGAGACGGTGGTCGCGGCCACGCCCGTGCCGCCATGCTCGAGGACGCGGACCGAGACGTCGTCGAGGAGGGCCTCGCCCATGCCCGTGAGCGCGAAGGTGACCACGAGCGGCTCGCCGGCCGCCTCGGCTGGCACGATCCGGTAGAGCGCCAGTCGGGTCCAGTCGCGGGTGGCGCCGATGCGTTCCGCGAGCGCCGGGCCGCCGAGCGAGTCGAAGACGAGCAGGCCGTCCACGCTGCCCGTGATCGGCTTGGGCACCCAGACGCGGGCCGAGATCTCCACGAGCTTGCCCGCGGGCGCCGCCAGCGGCGGCGTGGTGATCCACACCGGCGGCGTCTCGACCACGATCGGCGCGTCGGCGGCTTGGACGGCGAGGGCCGCGAGGCGGAGGCTGCCCGCGCCCGCGAACCGCCGGTCGCGGGCGATCTCCACGCTGGTGCCGATCTCGGCCTGCTCCTGGGCGAAGTGCCGCCAGCCGCCGCCGGCCAGATCCTCGACCCGCTCCATGCCGCCGCCGGCGAGCAACTCGGCGCCGGGCGCCGCCGCGACCAGTGCCGCGGTGAACCGCCACTGTTCAGCGAGCGTCGCGTCGGAGGTCGCCAGCGGGCTGGCCATCAGCGAGAGCAGCGAACCGGTGCCCTGCACGCCACGTTCCCAGGCCAGGCGTTCGAACTGGCCGCAGATGGCGGCACAGCGGCGGAACTTGCCGACGGCCGCCGCCGGATCACCGGCCGCGAGGGCCTCGGCCTCGACCGCGTCGCGTTGGGCGGCGCCGAGCATCGCGGCCACCGGCAGGTTGCCCAGCGCCTGGGGCGGGAGGCTGCCGAGCAGCGCGGCGTCGGCGGCGAGCACGAGTCCGGCGAGCGACCGGGCCGAGGCCAGTTCGGCCGCCGCCGCCTGCCGCAGCCGATCCTGCACATGGGCCGTGACCGCCGGCTCGCCGCTGACGAGCACCAGCGCGTGCGACGTGAAGTGGTCGAGCGTCACGGCCACGCCCCCGGTGGTCCGCCGTTGCCGCAGCGGCTTGAGCCCGCCGGGGCCGACCTCCCAGGCCTGATGCGCCTCCGGCACGCCCGGCACGAGGATCGTGACCGCGGCGTCATCCTTGGGCAGGGCGCCCTCGTACCGCCGCGCGCAGATCTGCGCGCCCTGCACGCATCGCCAGGCGACCACCATCCGCGCCCGGGCCGCCTCCATCACCACCGCCTGCACCTCGCGGTCGCTCGTCTGGGCGGTCGCAGAGAATCGGCCCGCCGCCGCCCACGGATCGAGCACGGCAAGCCGCAGGTTCATCTCGCGGGCGGCGGCGGCCCGCAGCTGTGCCTCGTGGTCGTCGGCGTCGATCCGGCGGCTCGACGAATAAAGGATGCCGCGGGTTCCGGCGGCCACGGCCGCCAAGGATGCCAGGCAGAGGCTCTCCGGATCGACGGCCAGGCCGCGCCCGCCGACGCCCGACAACGCCGCCGCCTGTCGGGCCGCGAGTGGATCGATCTCGGTGGACAGCGTGGCCAGCAGCGGCGTGCCCGGCCGCGCCAGCCGGGGCCGCTCGCGAAGCCAGGTGAGGTAGTCGGCCAGTTCCAGGCTCGTGCCCAGGACGGTGCGCCGCGCGACGAGCATATCGACGTGCCGCGACACGCTGCGCAGGCCGGAGTCGGCCGCGGCGATGAGGGGCCGGGAGGCCCGCAGGTCGCAGGCGCGGATGCGGCGGGCCTGCTCGGCGAGGGCTTCGACGTCTCCCTCCGCCAGGCCGCTGCCGAGGTCCCACATCAGCACCCGGTCCCAGTTTCGCAGGGCCGGCACCGAGTCGGGGTCGCGAAGGTCGATGTCCGGGATCGCCGGCGGCGGGCAGATCACCCACAGCCCCGCGGCACGGGCTTCGGCGAGCACCTCTCCGGTGGCCGGCTCCGCGAGCCGCACGCAGTTGAAGCCGAGCGCGGCGATGCTCGCCAGCGGCTCGCCGTTGTGCTCGAGGCAGCGAGGAAAGAACGGCAGGCCGTTGACCTCGAGCACGCCCCGGGCGAGGCCGGCCGGCGGATCGACCACCGGTGCCGCGCCGCTGGCCGGCCGCACCTGCGGATCGCGGAGCGCCTGGCGGACCACGCCCGTGACCGCCACGTCGTCGATGCCGATCTCATACCGGCCGGGCATGGAGTAGACATCGAGCACAAGATGGGTGACGACCGCATTGGCTGCGCTGCCGCCGGCGCCGTGCTCCTGGTGCACGGCCGGCAGGCGGCGGGCGAGGGCCGCGGGCAGCCCGTCGAGTTTCACCTGCTCCCAGCGGTCGGCGTCGCGGGTGGCCGTGCCGGGCAGGATCAGCTCCACCGGCCGCCCCGTCTTCCGCGACACGAAGTCGGGGAGCACCACGCGGGCGGCGAGCCGGATGTCGGGGCGGTTGGCGCGGAGCCACGCGGCAGCGGCGAACTCGTCGATGACGGCTGCCGGCCCGACCGGCATCTCCAGCCGCAGGGTCGTGCCGGCGGAGGCCTCGATGGTGAATTGTTCGCAGGTCGCCCCACGATGCGGTGCCACGGCCGACAGCGCGTGGGCGATGACACGAGGGGAGGTGTCGGCCTCGGCCAGTGTCCAGGCTGTCTCGGTCGGCTCGTTGGCAACGGCCTGCAGGGGGGCCGCTGCCGACCAGATCACCATGCCTGCTGCGGCCAGCAGACCGCCTCGCCTGCCATGCCTGACGGTTTCGTGCGAGTTCATGGTGCGGGTGCGAGCCGAGAGCGGGCCTGGGGCGGAGGATTCCGCCAGGATTCCAGCGGCTTGTACCGATCGGGGAAGAGGGGGACCAGCGGAGGATGCAGCGCGGCCCCTTCAGTCCTGATAAGACGGGCCGACCGGGCAGGCCGGGGGACTTGAAGCCGTATGGCAATGCCCCGAACATGGGGCGATGATTTGTGAGATTTTCGTGAGCCCGTTATTCGTGGCCTTTCCATGACGCCCGTCACGGCGGAACACCTCGCGCACCTGATCGGCGAATTGGAACTCGTCGGCCATTCGCAGCTCGACGACGCCCTGCGCGAGTTCGGCGGCCACGACCAGCCGGCCTACGACTTCGGCACGACCCTGGTCCGCCGCGAGCTGCTCACGGGCTACCAGCTCGAGCGGCTGCTACGCGGTGATCGGGCCGGCTATTTCTATGGCTACGCCAAGGTGCTGTATCAGATCGGTGCCGGCTCCTTCGCCCGCGTCTTCCGGGCCGTGCATCGCGACAACGGCACGATCCTGGCGGTCAAGGTGCTCCGCAGCCGCTACGCCAACGACGCCGAGAAGCAGGCCGCCTTCCGCCACGAAGGGGAGATGGGGCGGCTGCTGCGGCATCCGAACATCGTGGCCATCGAGGACGTCGGTCAGCAGCATGGGGTGAGCTACATCAACATGGAGTTCGTGGAGGGGCAGACGCTGCGCGAGCTGGTCCGGATCCGCGGCGCCGTCGATCTGCCCCGGGCGCTCGAACTGATCCAGCAGATGCTCGCCGGCCTGGAATACGCCCACCGTCGCGGTGTCACGCATCGCGACATGAAGGCCTCGAACGTGATCGTGTCGGCGGCGGGCCAGGCCAAACTCGTCGACTTCGGCCTCGCCGGCGTGGACGACACGGCCGACAAGTCGCTCGGCCGCATGGACAAGCCCCGCACGGTCGATTACGCCGCCCTGGAGAAGCTCACGGGGATGCGCGACGACAGCGTGCGCAGCGACATCTACTTCCTCGGCACCGTGGCCTACCTCGCCTTGGCCGGGGCCTCCGCCCTCACCGAGTCGCGGGATCGCAACGTGCGGTCCGATCCGCGACGGTTCACGGCCGTCGAGCCGCTCGCCAGCCGTGCCCCGTGCCTGCCGCGGGACGTCGTCGACTTCGTGGCGCGGATGATGCACCTCGATCCGCTCGAACGCTGGCAGACGGCCGCCGACGCCCGCCGGGCCGTGGAGCAGATCATCGCCCGGCGCGGTACCGAGCCGGCGCCGGCCGTGGCCGTCGCGACCGCGGCGTCGGCACCGACCGTCGCGCCCACCAAGGGGAGCGTGATGGTGGTCGAAGCGACGGAGAAGGCCCAGCAGACGCTGCGGCAGTTCTTCACGAAACTCGGCTACCGGGTGTTGATCACCGAGAGCCCGCAGCGGGCGCTCTCGCGATTCGCCACCACGCCCCCGCCGGCCGACCTGCTCGTGTTGAGCGCCCAGACACTCGCGGATGAGGCGGTCGAGGCGTTCAACGCCCTGTCGGCCGATCCTTTTTACGCGGCTGTGCCCGCGGTGCTGATCGCCGGACCGAAGCAGGAGGGCCTCGCGGAGCAGGCGCGGGTGGATGACCGCCGCAAGTGCGTGCAACTGCCCGTATCGACAGCCGACTTCTCGCGGCTGCTTGCGGGGCTCTTGCGGCCCGCCTGAAGCCGTGCGGACAAAGCGGCAAGGTGCCCCGTGCGGGTGTGACGCGTGTGGCCCAAGAAGCCCCGGGTGGCAACCCGGGGACACCGGGTGCGAAAATCTCCCCGCCCTCCATGCCGCCGATCGCCGCGGCCCGCGAAAAGCGGGCGGCCATTTCGCGGGCGGTGCCGCGGGTGTATGGTGCTGACATCTTCCGCGGCGCCCTTGCAGGCGGCCGGGCCGTCGCGGCGCTCCGCCCCCTCTCTCGTTCCGGCCGCATGGACCTGCAGGCGTACCAGACCGACGGTTTTCACGACGAGCTCTTCGACGACGAGCTCCGACCACGGGCCGGCGCCGAGCAGCTCGTGCGGCGGCTGGCCGCGTTCTCCAGCGGTGAGCTCTCCGCGCGGCAGCGGGCGGCCGACAAGGCGCTGCTCACGATGGGGATCACGTTCAACGTCTACGGCCACGAGGCCGGGACGGAGAAGATCTGGCCGTTCGACATCGTGCCGCGGGTCATCGACGCGGCCGAGTGGACGACGATCGAGCGCGGGCTGAAGCAGCGGATCCACGCCCTCAACCTGTTCATCGACGACGTCTACAACCGGCGCCGGATCGTGGCCGACGGCGTGGTGCCCGATTGGCTGGTCGATTCCGGCAAGTGCTTCCGCGGCCCGTGCGCCGGCCTCCAGCCGCCGCGGGGCGTGTGGTGCCACATCACCGGCACCGATCTCGTCCGCGGCGGCGACGGCGTGATGTACGTGCTGGAGGACAACCTGCGCACGCCCTCCGGCGTGTCATACGTGCTCGAGAATCGCGAGGTCATGAAGCGGATCTTTCCACAGCTCTTCGAGGGGCAGCGGATCAGCCCCGTCGAGGACTATCCGGAGAAGCTGCGGGCCATGCTCGAGTACGTCGCGCCTCCCCAGGCCCGCGACCCGAACGTCGTCGTGCTCACGCCCGGCATCTACAACTCGGCCTACTTCGAGCACAGCTTCCTGGCCCGGCAGATGGGCGTGGAACTGGTGCAGGGCTCGGATCTCGTGGTCCAGGGCGACGTCGTCTTCATGCGGACCACCCGGGGCCTGGAGCGGGTGGACGTCATCTATCGGCGGATCGACGACGACTTCCTCGACCCGCGGGCGTTCCGCAGCGACTCGCTCGTCGGCGTGCCCGGCCTGATGGACGCCTACCGGGCCGGGAACGTGGCCCTGGTCAATGCGCCCGGCACCGGGATCGCCGACGACAAGGCGGTGTACGCCTACGTGCCGCAGATCATCCGCTACTACCTCGGAGAGGACGCCATCCTCCCCAACGTTCCCACCTACGTCTGCGGGGAGGAGAAGCAGTGCAGCCACGTCCTCTCACGGCTCGGCGAGTTCGTGGTCAAGCCGGCCAACGAGTCGGGCGGCTACGGGATCGTGCTCGGCCCCCGGGCCACGCGGGAGCAACTCGACGAATGCCGCGCACGCATCCTGGCCAACCCGCGGAACTTCATCGCCCAGCCGATGCTCTCGCTGTCGCGGGTGCCCACGGTGGTGGGCGACTCGCTGGAGGGGCGGCACGTGGACCTGCGGCCGTTCATCCTCTATGGCGAGGAGATCTTCGTGCTTCCCGGAGGGCTGACTCGCGTGGCGTTGGTGAAGGGCTCGTTGGTGGTCAACTCGTCGCAGGGCGGCGGCAGCAAGGACACCTGGGTCGTCCATCCGGGGAGGGCGTGAGATGCTTTCCCGCGTCGCCGACAGCATCTATTGGATGAACCGCCAGATCGAGCGGGCGGAGAACGTGGCCCGCGCTTTGGAGACGACGCTCGACCTGGCGCTCGACGGCACGGTCAGCCCCGGCCGGCTGTGGAACGCCCTGGTGTGCACGTTCGGCGACCAGGCCGACTTCTGGGCCCGCCATGGCCTCGCCGATCAGGCCCAGGTGATCCGCTTCCTGGCCTTCGATCCCCACAATCCGAACTCCATCTCCAGCTGCCTGCAGGCGGCCCGCGAGAACGCCCGCACGGTCCGCGACATGATCAGCTCCCCGATGTGGGAGGAGATCAACAAGGCCCATCTCTTCGTGCGGGCGGCGGCGGCGGCGCAGGGGGAGCATCCGCGCGAGTTTCTCGACGAGGTCAAGCGGGCCAGCCAGCTGATCACCGGCGTCACCGACGCCACGATGTCGCACGGCGAGGCCTGGCACTTCGCCCGCATGGGGCGGCTCATCGAGCGGGCCGACAAGACGTCGCGGGTGCTCGACGTGGAGGCCTACTTTCAGCCCGCCTCGGCCGCCGGGGCGACCGGGACGGCAGCGCCGGCCCTGGAAGACCCGGCCACCGCGGTCCGCTGGTCGGCGGTGCTGGAGAGCGCCAGCGCCCTGGAGATGTATCGCAAGGAGTACGGCGCCGTCTCGCGGCGGAACGTGGCCGAGTTCCTGATCCTCGACCGGGCCTTCCCACGGGCGATGCACTTCTGTCTCATCAAGGCTGAAGAGTCGCTGCTCGCGGTCACGGGGGGTGTGAAGGGGGCGTATTCCAATCCGGCGGAGCAGCGGATCGGCCGGCTGCGGTCGGAACTCGACTACGGCCACATCGACGAGATCCTCGCCGGCGACGGCGGCCTGCACGGCTTCATCGACGCCTTCCAAGGCCGCCTCAACGGCGCCAGCCACGCGATCCACGACACCTTCTTCGCCCTCGCGCCCGTCGGCCGCGTGTGAGCCGTATGAGGTACGAGTCGGGCGTTCCGTGCTTTGAAGCCCGAGGCGTGAGCCGAGGGAATGCGGATGGCTGTGGGTGAAGCAACGCGTATTCCCTTGTATCTTGCCCGAGTCAGTGGCGAGCGGCCACAGTAAGCCTTCCGCCCGTGTGTCCCGGCGTAGCCGGAACACACGGACCACGGAGTCCGGCGACAGATCGATTTCCCTCCGG
>Ga0315901_10002385_pt1 | contig 25817 bp, 22 predicted proteins | sample LakEriMetagenome_10_FD_203761 | JGI IMG/M metagenome (GOLD analysis project Ga0315901, IMG submission 203761) | Freshwater fungal communities from buoy surface, Lake Erie, Ohio, United States - Buoy 2 MA116 | ecosystem: Environmental > Aquatic > Freshwater > Lake | place: USA: Lake Erie, Ohio...
AACGGCGCCCCACTGTCGGAAGGCTATGGCAGCGCGGTCCAGGGTGATCCGGCTCAGGCGGTAGCCTGGCTCGCCAATACGCTGGGCGCCTATGGCGTCACGCTCGATGCCGGGGACGTGATCCTGTCCGGCAGCCTTGTCCCGCTGGAACCGGCGGTGAAGGGCGATGTGTTTGAAATGACCCTGCACGGTGTTGGCACCTGCACGGCCCGGTTTGTCTAAGGAAGCAGCAATGGCACGCGTAAAGGCCGCGATCATCGGTTCGGGCAATATCGGCACCGACCTGATGATGAAGATGATCAAGTATCCGCAGAACATGGAGCTGGCGGCAGTGGTGGGGATCGATCCCACGTCCGAAGGCCTCGCCATGGCCCGGCAGCATGGCATTGCCACGACCCATGAAGGCATCGAGGGACTGAAGAAGCTGCCCTGCTATGGCGAGATCGGCATCGCCTTCGACGCGACCAGCGCCTATGCTCACAAGGCCCATGACGAGGCGCTGCGCGCCGATGGGATCCAGGTGGTGGACCTGACCCCGGCCGCGATCGGGCCCTTCACCGTGCCGCCGGTCAACATGAGCCAGCACCTCGATCAGCCCAACGTCAACATGGTGACCTGCGGCGGCCAGGCGACCATCCCGATGGTTGCTGCCGTGGCGCGTGTTTCCGACAAGCTCCACTATGCCGAGATTGTTGCCTCGGTCTCCTCGCGCTCGGCCGGTCCTGGCACGCGGGCCAATATTGACGAGTTTACCCGCACCACGGCGCGCGCGATCGAAGTGGTCGGCGGCGCGACCAGGGGCAAGGCGATCATCATCCTCAACCCAGCCGAACCGCCGATGATCATGCGCGACACGGTCTTCACCCTGTCAGAAGGTGGCAGCGAGGACGCGATCCGCCGCTCGGTCGAGGAGATGGTGGCCGAAGTGCAGAAGTATGTTCCCGGCTATCGGCTCAAGCAGGAAGTTCAGTTCGAGCGCTTTGGCGATAACAACAAGCTGAAAATCCCCGGGATGGGCGAATTCACCGGTATCAAGTCGATGATCATGCTCGAGGTCGAGGGCGCCGGCGATTACCTGCCGAGCTATTCCGGCAACCTCGACATCATGACCGCCGCGGCCAAGGCCACCGGCGAGCTGCTCGCGGCGCGGAGGATGGCACAATGAGCAAGTTCAACGTCGAAGCCGGGGACAAGCTTTATATCCAGGACGTAACCCTGCGCGATGGCATGCATGCTGTCCGCCACATGTACGGGATCGATCATGTCCGCGCGATTGCCACGGCAATCGAGGCATCGGGGGTCGATGCAATCGAAGTCGCGCATGGCGACGGCCTGTCGGGCGCCAGCTTCAATTACGGCTTCGGTGCCCATACCGATTGGGAATGGCTGGAAGCCGTGGCCGAGGTACTCGACAAGTGCGTGCTGACCACCCTGATCCTGCCCGGCGTGGGCACGGTGGAGGAACTGCGCCGCGCCTATGATATCGGCGTCCGCTCGGTCCGCGTCGCGACCCACTGCACCGAGGCCGATGTCAGCAAGCAGCACATCGGCATCGCCCGCGACCTGGGCATGGACGTTTCCGGTTTCCTGATGATGAGCCACATGATCGAACCAGATCATCTGGCCAGCCAGGCGTTGCTGATGGAAAGCTATGGCGCACAATGTGTCTATGTCACCGACAGCGGCGGTGCGCTCGACATGGACGGAGTGCGCGCCCGGTTCGAAGCCTATGACCGGGTGCTGAAGCCCGAGACCCAGCGCGGCATGCACGCGCACCATAATCTGTCGCTCGGCGTGGCCAACTCAATCGTCGCGGCGCAATGCGGAGCGGTGCGGATCGACGCCTCGCTAACCGGCATGGGCGCAGGCGCGGGCAATGCCCCGCTCGAAGTGTTCGTGGCTGCGGTGGACCGCAAGGGCTGGAACCACGGCTGCGACGTCAGCCTGCTGATGGACGCCGCCGAAGACCTGGTGCGCCCGCTGCAGGACCGCCCGGTGCGGGTCGACCGCGAAACGCTGAGCCTGGGCTATGCCGGGGTCTACTCCAGCTTCCTGCGTCATGCCGAAAAGGCCAGCGAGACCTATGGCATCGACACCCGCGAGATCCTGCTCGAGCTTGGCCGCCGCAAGATGGTCGGCGGGCAGGAAGACATGATCGTCGATGTGGCGCTCGATATGGTGAAAGCCAAGGCAGGCTAGAACAATGACCGAAATCTCGCAGCACCGCCCCTATCCCGCCGCCGAAGTTCCCGGCTGGGATTTCGAAACCGACGTGGCCGTGATCGGCTTTGGCGCGACCGGCGCTTGCGCAGCGATCGAGGCGGCCGATGCCGGCGCGCGGGTCATGCTGTTCGAGCGCAATTCGGGCAGCGGTGGGGCTTCGGGCCTGTCCGGCGGAGAAATCTACATCGGCGGGGGCGGCGGCACCGATGCCCAGCGCGCGGCTGGGTTCGAGGATTCGACCGAGGATTTCACCGCCTATCTCAAGCTTGCGGGAGGCCCCTGCGTCGACGAGGCCAAGTGCGAGCTCTATGGGCGCGAGGCGCTGAACCACTATGCCTGGCTGAAGGCGCAAGGCGTGCCCTACCGCGGCAATTACCTCCCCGGAAAACATATCGAACCGACCGATGACAGCACACTGATCTGGTCGGGCAGCGAAGCGGCAGCGCCGTTTTGCGACCTGGCCAGACCGGCCCCGCGCGGGCACGTGATCCAGCACATGGGCTGGGGCGGCGGGCGTCCGCTGGTCGACGTGCTGGAAGCCAGTGCACGCGCCAAGGGGGTAGAGGTGGTGACCGATGCCCGCGCCCTCGCGCTGGTGCAGGATGGTGAACGGATCGTCGGGCTCGTGGTGCGGATCGACAACCAGCCGCGCTTCGTCAAGGCAGCACGCGGCGTGGTGCTGGCTACCGGGGGCTTCGTGTTCAACCAGGCGATGCGGCGCAAGCATTGCCCCGATACCTTCAAGCTCAACGACCCGATCGGCGACAAGGACGATGGCCTGGGGATCGAACTGGGCCTCGGCGCAGGCGGCGAGGCGATCCACATGGACCAGTTCTTTACCACCTGTCCGTGGACCATGCCCGAAAGCCATGCCTATGGCGTCTTCGTCAACACCAAGGGGCAACGCTTCATCAACGAAGACTGCTATCACGGCCGGGTCAGCCGCTGTGCGGTCGACCAGCCGGGTGGCAAGGTCTACCTGCTGCTCGACAACGCCCACTTCGTCCAGCCGATGGACTTTGCCCGGATGCGCATAGCCGGCACCGGCGAGACCTGGGAAGAGGTTGAGGCCGAACTGGAACTGCCGGCAGGCACGCTCAGCGCGACCATGGCGGTTTACAACGAGCACGCCCGGCAGGGCCGCGATCCGCTGTTCGACAAGCGGGTGCCGATCCTGGTGCCGCTGGACCAGGGGCCGTTCATCGCGCTCGAGCTCGATTTCCACGACAGCTATTTCAGCTTCTTCACGCTCGGCGGATTGAAGACGTCGGCCGATGGGGAAGTGCTGGATCGCGGTGGCGCGCCGGTTGCCGGCCTGTTCGCAGCGGGGCGCTGCACCTCTGGTCTGCCGGCCTGGGGGCATGGCTATTCATCCGGCATGAGCCTGGCGGATTGCACCTTCTTCGGTCGCCAGGCCGGGCGCAAGGCCGCCGGTGCCTGACGGGATCGCCGGGCGGCTGCGGCTGCTTGAAGACCGCGAGGCAATCCGCGACCTGATTGCCCGTTATGGACCGCTGGCCGATGCCGGAAATGCTGAAGCCGTGGCCGCGCTGTGGCACGAGGACGGGGTCTATGCCGTCGGCGGCATGGGCGAGGCGCGAGGACGCGAGGCCATTGCCGCGCTGATCAGCGGCCCGGTCCACCAGTCGCTGCTGACCGATGGCTGCGCCCATGTCCTGACCAGTCCGGCGATCGACCTTGCGGGTGACAGCGCCGTGGCGCGCTGCCACAGCCTGGTCTTCCGCCATGAGGATGGCGAATGGGCACCGGTGCGGGTGGCGGCCAACCGCTGGGAACTGCGGCGCGGCTTGACCGGCTGGCAGGTGATGCGCCGCGACAACGCCCTGCTGGACGGGAGCCTGGCGGCGCGGGCCTTGCTCAGCTGACCAGCTGGCCGCCGTCCACCACCAGCACCGTCCCGGTGGCCTTGCGCGCCTTGTCCGAGGCGAGAAAGGCCACGGCCTCGGCAATGTCCTCGGGATCGCAGCTGCCGTCGACCAGCTTGGGCATGCCGCGCATCACCATCGGCCAGTCGATATCGCCCTCGGGCGGAGCCTGTTTGGTCATCGGCGTGTTGACGTGTCCAGGGCAGACCGCATTGATCCGCACGCCCATGGGCGCATATTCGGCCGCCAGCGCGGTCGTCATGCCGACCACCGCATGCTTCGAGGCGCAATATGCGGCGGTGTAGATCATACCGCGCAGGCCCGAGGTCGAACCGATATTGACGATGTTGCCCTTTGACTCGACCAGATGCGGCAGCGCAGCCTGGCTCAGCACGAAGACGCTGGTGGTGTTGATCCGCAGGATCTTCTCGAAATCCTCGACGGCAAAAGTCGCGGTCGGAGCCCACTTGAGCATCCCGGCAACGTTGCACAACACGTCAAGGCCGCCCTCGGCAGCCGTGGCCACCAGCGCGCGGCAGGAGGCGTGGTCCTCGGCATCGTAGACAACGGGCGTGGCCGCAGCGCCAATCAGCGCGGCTGTCTCGGCCAGTCCTGCCGCATTGACGTCCCCGATGATCACCTGCGCGCCCTCGCTGGCAAACAGCACCGCGGTCGCCCGGCCAATCCCCGATGCGGCGCCCGTTACCAGCACTCGCTTGCCTGCAAACCGCATTGCCTGTCTCCTTATCCGAAATTCTCGGGTGCATCGCCCATCACAGCAACGGTCGGCCGCCCTTCCCCGTCCACACTATGGATCAGGCACGAAAGGCGGCGCGAACGAGTCTCAGCGATCCACCAGCGCCCGTCCTGCTTCACGTAAACGTCGTCATACTCCACACCCATCTGGGTGAGCATCCGGCTGGCCAGATTGATGTTGTGGAACAGTAGTGACCATTGCCCGGTGGCGCGGTCATCGCCTTCGAAGGCAATGACCCCGTTGGCTCCATGGTGAATGTCGAAGATCCCTGGTGCACAGCCCATCTCGGCATAGACCGCCACGAACGCCTCGCGATCAGCAAAGGCAGGGAAGCCGTCATAGGCAATGACGGCCCCCACCGGCAGCAGGCAGTCGCGTACGGCCGCGGGATCCTTGGTGTCGCAGGCGCGCAGATAGCGAGCCTTGAGATCGCGGATCGCGCGGTCGTCCTCCAGCCGTTGCAGCCGCGCTTCGAGCGTCACCATCCCGGTCAGAACTTCATCCCCACGGTCACGCCGAAGGTACGCGGTTCGGGGAAATAGCCCAGCAGGATCCCGCCGAAGCCAGGGCCAAAATCGATGAAGTTGGCCGGATCGGCTTCCTTGGTCAGGTTGCGGACAAAGGCGGAGATATCGACCTTCACCCCGCCCAGCGGGATTTCGCCCACGCTGGCGCGCAGGTTGACGATGGTGCGCCCCTTCGACTGGCTCGATCCCGCGACCTGGTCGGACCGGGTGGGCATGACCAGCGGATAGGGAAAGGTATAGTACTTGGAGACATAGCTGAGATCGCCATAGAAGTTCAGCTTGCCCCAGTCGCCGCTCAGCGCTTCCCAATCGAAGCCCAGCGAGGCCGTGGTCTTGGGCGCGTGCGGGAAGGCGCGGTTGGCGGACACGTTCACCCCGCCATCGATGAAGCTCTTGTACTTGGGATCGAGGATCGCAAGCGAGCCGTTGATCGTCAGGCTGTCGACCGGGCGCAGCACGGTTTCGAACTCAAGCCCCTGAATCCGCGCGCCGGCGGCATTGCGGATCACGGATGCGGCCCCGGTGGTCGCCGTGAAGACCGACAGCTGCATGTCCTTGTGTTCGCTGCGGAAAGCCGCGACATTGAAGATCACCCGGCCATCGGCCAGCTTGGTCTTCACGCCCACTTCATAGCTATCCACCTGTTCGGGCCGATAGGGATTGCACAGTTCGGTTGCCCCGCTCGGGCAGGCCGCAGTCGGCGCGGCGAAGACGTTGGTTTCACCGTTGAAGCCGCCCGATTTGAAGCCCTGGGCAAAGCGGGCATAGAGATTGATGTTGTCGCTCGCTTCCCAGGCCAGCGTCACGGCGGGCGAGAAGTTGTTGTACTTCGCGTCCGGGATCACGCCATAGGCCAGGTTCGCCACCACCAGCGGCGCCAAGATGCCGTTCCCGACATCCCGATTGACCCGGAAGAAGCGGCGCACGTCCTTCTTTTCGTGCGTGTAACGGCCGCCCAGCGTTACCTTCAGCGCGTCGGTCAGCTTGTAATCGAGCTGGGCATAGATCGCGAGCGCCTCGGTGTTGGAGCCATAGTCCGATTGCAGGTCCACGCCGCCGCCGAAATAGGTCTGCGGGTTCAGCGTTTCGGCCTTTTCGTCGAAATAGAACCCGCCGAGCACGTAATTGAGGCGGCCATCGGCCAGTTCGCCGGTCAGCTGCAGTTCCTGGCTGAAGGCATGATAATCGGTGATGCGCTGGGTGAAGGCCACCGGCAGTGGCGAGCCGTCAAGGTCAAGCCCGTCGGCCCAGTCCAGATCGCGATAGGCCGTGATCGACTTCAGCGTGGCGCTGCCCAGTTCGGCAGTCAGTGTCAGGGCATGGCCATAGGAGCGCGAGCGTTCATAGGCCGGGGCATCGATGGCTGCCGTCGTCACCCGGTTGGCGTTAGTGTAGCGATTGAGCGGGAAGAACGCCCCGGCGAAGGGATAGCTGGGCGAAGCCGGATCGAAGATGTCGCGCGGATCGCCATTGCGGTTGACGCGCAGCAGCTGCGAGAACGGCGGGTCCTGGCTCGCCTTGCTATAGTCATAGGTGTAATCGGCGGTGATGCTGTCGGACAGCTGCGCGCGCAGCTGGACCATGAAGCTGCCGGAATCGATCGAGTCGGTGCGGTCTGCGCCCGATGGTGAATTGGGCACCAGGTCGATCAGGCCATCGCGCTTGCGATACTGGCCCGAAACCTTGACCGAGAACGGCCCGAACTTGGGCAGATCAAGCACGCCGCGCAGCTTCACCTCGTTGAAGCTGCCATAGGTGGCGTCAAAAGCCCCGCCCAGTTCGCCGCTGGGCTTCTTGGTGACAAGGTTGACCGCGCCGGCCAGGGCATTGCGGCCATAGAGCGTGCCCTGCGGACCGCGCAGCAACTCCACCCGCTCCAGATCGGCAACATCGAAGATCGAACCCTGGGCCTTGGCGATGTAGACGCCGTCCAGGTACAGCCCGACCGCCGGTTCCCAAGTGATCGCGGGATTGATGGTCACCGAACCGCGGATTGAGATCTGCGAGATCGTCTTCGAAGCGGGCGCCCGCTCGATCTTCACGTTGGGGGCGATGGTGCCCAGCTTGTCGATAGAATCGACCCCGCGGCTTTCCAGGTACTCGCTGCCCACCGCCGAAATCGCGATCGGCACGTCCTGCAGGTTTTCCGAGCGCTTCTGGGCGGTAACGACGATATCGCCGATGCCATCATCGGGTGCCTGCGCGGCATCCTGGGCCAGAGCGGGGGCTGCTACGGCAGCCGACAGCGCGAACAGTGAGGCAGTGCAGAACAAACGCATGGTGAACCCTCCCGAAACGCAGCCCGGCCATCGAACGCGACCGATTTCTGCGTAGCTCAATTTGGGCATGATTACGCGATTCGAGATTGCGGGGCAATCATAAAGGCAATAGCGTAATCGTAGATATAGATGATTACGCGTTTGGAGGGGTAATGCTTTCGATTGCACTGGCTCTTGCAGCGGCGGGATTGCCAGCGGTGGAGCAATGCCGGGCCGTATCGCAGGATCCGGAGGCCGCACTGGCCTATGCCACCGGGCTGCAGGGCTTCATCTACGGCTATCCGCTGGTCGACCTCGGCAAGCAGCAACATAATGAGACGCACCGGATCGCCGCCGACCAGCCGGTCGCAGCACCGATCAACACGATTGCGGTCTACCCTCACCTGCTGACGCCCGAAACGCAGGGACAATTGCGCGCGGCCAATGCCGATACGCTGTACCTCAATGCCTGGCTTGACCTGTCCCGCGGTCCGGTGTTGCTGGAAGTGCCGGCCTTTGGGGCGCGGTACTACACGCTCGCCTTCATGGACCTCTATGGCAAGCCGCACCACCTTGGCACCCGGACCAACGGGGGGGCGGCCCGGCGCTATGCGCTGGTCGGGCCGAGCGGAGGCGCCGTCCCACAAGGTTATGAGGCGCTGCGCTTGCCCACAGACACGACGTGGATGCTGGGCCGGGTGCTGGTGACCGGCCCGGCCGATCTGCCGGCTGCCAAGGCTTCCGCTGCGGCGATCCGGATGACCGGCGCAGCGGGCCAGCCGGTCGTCAATGCCGAACCGCTCCGCCCGTTTGACAGCCTGCTGTACTTCCAGATGCTCAATGCCGCGCTGCGCACGGTGCCGCGCCAGCCCGGCGAGGCGGCGCTGATGGCGCAGTTCGACCAGGCGGGTTTCGGCCCAGGGCGGCAGTTCGATTCCGCCAAGCTCAAGCCAAGCGAAGCGCTGGGCCTGGGCTGCGCGGTGCGCTTGGGGCCGCAGGTGCTGGCCAGCCGGGGCTTCCGCCCGGCCCGGGTGCAAAACGGCTGGATGTGGTCGGGCGCAATGGCCGATCCGGGCAACGACTTCCTGCTGCGGGCCGAAGTGGCGCGCGGCGGTTATGTCAATGCGCCAGAGGAATCGATCTACCCGGCCGCCATTACCGACGATCGCGGCGAACCATTGCGCGGCGACCGGCAGTACCGCATCCGCTTCGCCAAGGGTGGCTTGCCGCCAGTCGCCGCCTTCTGGTCGCTGACCGCTTATGACCGGGCCAGCTCACAACTGGTCGCCAATCGCCTGCAGCGCTACAATATCGGTGACCGGACACCGGGACTGCGCTTCGACAAGGATGGTGGCCTGACGCTCTACCTGTCGGCGACCAAACCACGGGCAGGTGCAGCCAACTGGTTGCCGGTTCCCGCCACCCCGTTCCATGTCGTGCTGCGGATGTACCTACCGCAGCCGCAAGCGCTTGACGGCACCTATACGCTGCCGCCGATCGAAAGGATCGACCCCTGATGCGTCCGACCACCATCATCGATGCCTTCTCGCCCGAGGCCTATGCCGACGAGGCTGGCATTGCCGAGCGCTTTCGCCAGATGCGCGCCCAGGGGGACGTGCTGTGGGTGGAGCAGGAACCATACCGCCCGTTCTGGGCCGTGCTGCGCCACAACGACATCATGGAGGTGGAGCGCAACAACAAGGTCTGGCTCAACGCCCCGCGGCTGACATTGCTGCCGGCCTGGTTTGAAGACCGCACCCTGGCCCAGTTCGGCAGCCGTACCGGTCCGGTCCGCACCTTGCTCGACATGGACGAACCCGATCACCGCAAGCATCGCAAGCTGACCCAGGCGTGGTTCAACTCGAAGTTCCTCAACACCCTGCGCGAGCGGATGAAGGTGCTGGCCCGGGACTATGTCGACAAGATCGAGCAGCTCGCACCCAAAGGCGAGTTCGATTTTGTCGAGGAAATCGCGGTGCCCTATCCGCTGATCATGATCACCTCGATCCTGGGCCTGCCGGAAAGCGACGCGCCGCTGGTGCTGCGCCTGACCCAGGAACTGTTCGGAGCCAGCGATCCCGATCGCAATGCCAATGGCGACTTCGGGCTGGCCACGGCCATGGAGTTCTTCGGCTACCTGGGCGGCGTGGTCCAGCAGCGCCGCGCCGATCCGCAAGACGACCTGATGTCTGTAGTGGCCACCGCGCAGATCGATGGCGCGCCGCTGTCCGACATGGATACGCTGTCATACGGGATGCTGCTGGCGGCGGCCGGGCACGACACGACCAGTTCCAGCGTCGGCGTGGGCATGATGCAGCTGGCCCGCAACCCGGCCGAGTTCGCCAAGCTTCAGGCCGATCCCGCCCTGATCGCGCCCGCGGCGCAGGAAATCTTCCGTTGGGCCACGCCGGTGCGGCACTTCATGCGCACTGCCGCTATCGATACCGAGATTGCCGGTCAGCCGATCGCCGCAGGTGAGCAGGTGGCGATCCTGTACCTGTCAGCCAATCGCGACGAGCGCGCCTTCGATGATCCGGACAGTTTCCGCGTCGATCGCAACCCCAACCGCCACCTCGGCTTCGGCTATGGCGCGCACCATTGCCTGGGCCGGATCCTGGCCGAGATGGAGGTCGAGGCGCTGTTTGCGGAAATCGCCGCCCGCGTTGCAACGATCGAGCTTGCGGGCGAGCCCGAATGGGTCAAGACCAACCACACCGGCGGGCTTAAGCACCTGCCGGTGCGGGTAACGATGCGCTGAATGTGAGGATTGCCGATGACCACGCTTGAAGCCCGGATCGACCGCCTGGAATCGCTCGACGCGATCCGCCAGCTCCCGGCGAAGTACGCACTCGCGCTCGACATGCGCGACATGGACGCGATGGTCTCGTTGTTCCCGGCCGATGTCCGCGTGGGCAAGGATGCCAGCGGGCGGGCAGCCTTGCGCGCCTATATGGACCGCACCCTGCGCTCGCCCTTCACCGGCACCTCGCACCACATCGGCGGGCACGTGATCGAGTTCGACGATCCTGACCATGCCCACGGCGTGGTCTATTCCAAGAACGAGCACGAGACCGGCGATGAGTGGGTCATCATGCAGATGATGTATGTTGACGATTACGTCCGTCAGGACGGGCGCTGGTACTTCGCGCGCCGGTTGCCGCTCTACTGGTACGCAACCGACCTGAACAAGCCGCCGGTGGGCGAGAACAAGATGCGCTGGCCTGGTACCGACTGGGTCGAAGGCAACTTCCACAAGCTGTTCCCCAGCTATGCCGAATTCTGGGCGCGCGAGGGCGATCATGGCGGCCCGGTGCATGAGCCTGCCCCGCTCGAAGGCTTCCTCAACGCCATGCGCCGTGGTGCCGCCGCGCCGAAGGTGAAGGTGCGGGCGGACTAGAGCGTCAGAACGTCACCGGCGCGGCGCGCAGGCCGTGGCTGCGGCGGCGCGCATCGCGTTGCGCGCGGCGATCGGCAGATGTCAGCCAGAAGTCGCGGCCAGCCTGCGCCAGGTCATGCCGCAGCTCCGACAGCGGCTTGATTTCAACCGAGCGCACTGCGCGACCAGGGTTCGTGTCTGGGGCCAGGCCCTGCCAGCGCAGGGTGATGATCCCGTTCAGCTGGCCGCCCGGATCCAGCCAGTTGACGAAGCCGGGATCGCGACTGGCGATAACCCAGGTTATCGTGCCATCGGCATTGGCCCGGCTCTGGGCCAGATTCAGACTGCTGGTGCGGTCGATATAGTCATAGGCAACGCCCCAGGGGTCGGTCAGCTGGATACCCAGCGAGCGAGCGCCCACCGGGTCGGCGGTAATCACCAGCGCCTGCCCTGGCTGCAGGGCAAAGTGCCCGGACGCCGCCATGCCCCGCCCGCCGGGCCGGATCCGCGGGGCAGCGATGGCATTGGCGGGGCGGCTGAACAGGTAGCGGTTGTCATAGTCGAGCCAGAAGGGCCCGATCTGGTCCAGCAGGGTGGCAGCCCTGGTCGCAATCTCGGCTTCGGTTGCGATGGGCTGATCCGGCCCCGCGATGCGCTCGATCGTCAGGGGTATCGGTCGTTGTCGCTCCCAGTCATCCAGCAGGTCGCGCAGGACGACATGAAAAATGCCGCTGGGCGGAATCTGCAGATGGTTGGACCGCGCGCCAGCCGGATCGCTATCGATCGAAATGGTGAAACTGCCGTCAGGCGCGATCAGCATCTCGTCATCGCGTAGCGTCGCCAGCAGCAGGCCGCCTTCGGCGTTCATCGCGGTCGTGCCGGGGATCGCATCGCGCACCTCGATGTGCAATTGCACCGGTCGGGCCGGCAACAGGTGCCCGCTGATACGATAGCGGGCCCGCCCATCGACATGGGTGATCCGGTAGACGTTGTCAGGATTGTCGATGCCATAGCCGGAACCGGGCGCGCGAAGCGAGCCGAGGTTCTGGGCCATCTTGCAGCACCAGAACAATTGCGGCCGGACCGGATCGTGGGCAAGGCCGATGGCATAGTGGACGGCCGAGGTGGCAATCGCCCGCGTCGCCAGCCGCAACCGTGCCGCCCCGGCAGGTGTGCCAGACTGCGGATCGGCGACGTAGCGCGCTTCGGTCCGGCGCAGGGCCGCGCGCATGGCTGGCTGGTCCATGATCCGGATCGCCATGCGTTCGCGGTCGACCTGCGCGGGATTGACCAGCGAAGCACCTGGCCCGGCTTTTGCCGCCAGCGGCGTGGTGACGACCAGGGCGCTGGCAGCGAGGATCAGCAGAGATGCCAGCCTGTACAGGGAAGCCGGCCAGACCGCCCGGCTCATTCCGCGTTGCTGCCCATCAGGTCGTTGGCGGCGATATAGCCGAAGGTCAGCGCCGGACCGATCGTGACCCCGGCCCCCGGATAACTTTCGCCCATGGCCGAGGCGGCGCAGTTGCCAATCGCGTAAAGGCCGGGGATCGGCTTGCCTTTCCCATCGAGCACCCGCGCCTTCGGATCGGTCCGCAGCCCGCCATTGGTGCCGATATCGCCCGGGTACATCGGCATGGCATAGAACGGCCCTTTGCTCAGCGGGCGTAGGCATGGATTGGGGGTGACGCGCGGATCGCCGTACATCTTGTCATATGCGGCCTCGCCCCGATGGAAATCGGGATCCTCCCCCGTGGCGGCATGCTCGTTGTAGCGGGCAATCGTGGCCTCTAGCCGCGCCGGATCGACGCCCATGTCCGCGGCCAGTTCGGCAATGGTCCGCCCCTTCTTCAGGATCGTCTTGACCATGCCGTTCTGCGCCCAGTCGGGCACCAGCGGATAGACCGGGCCGACCGGATAGGAATGGCGATAGGTGTGGTCGAACACGAACCAGGTCGGGCTGGCATCGCCATGTTCGCGCTGGCGGCGAGCCATCTGCTGGCCGGTGATGTGATAGGACGCCGCTTCGTTAAGATAGCGCTCGCCCTGCTGGTTGACCATCAGGCTGCCGGGCAGCGCCCGCTCGATCGTGCACAGGCGCCCGCGATCCTCGCCGGGTACATAGAACACCGGCGCGGCCCAGGTCGATTGCAGGTTCAGCGTGTCCGCGCCCAGCGCCTGGCCGGCGCGGATTGCATCCCCGGTGTTACCGCCGGTCCCGCCTGAATAAAGCGCGTTGGGATAAAGCGGGGCGTGTTCGTCACGCATCGCCTGGTTCTTGTCGAAGCCCCCGGCCGCCAGCACCACGCCCTTGCGCGCCCGGATCCGGATCGCCTTGCCATCGCGGCGGACAACTGCGCCGACGACCTTGCCCTTTTCGCTGACCAGTTCTTCCAGCCCGCTGTTCAGCCACAGCGGCACCTTCGCCTCGTTCAGCGCCAGCCGCAGCCCGCCGGCCAGGGCATTGCCCAGGGTCAGACGGCGGTCCTTGCGCGAGGTGAAGCGGAACGGCCAGTCGAGCCAATAGCGCATGAGGCTTTTCGCCAGGTGCCACCACCAACCCTTGGCCCGGAACAGCAGGATGTAGGTCTCGTCGAAGTGCCAGTTGAGATAGCCGAACAGCGAGGCCGCCGGCGAGGCGAAGCGCAGGGTCCGTACGTCATCGCCCAGCCGCTTGCCATCCAGCGGCAGCGGCATGTGGGTGCGATAGCCGGTCGGAGATCCGCCGGGGTTTTCGGCATGGTAATCGGGATAGGGAAAGGCGTGGTATTCAATGTCAGTGTTAGCGCCCATCCAGCGCAGCATCTTGGCCGCGTTCCCAACATAGGCGCGGATGTTCTCGTCCGGCACATTATCGGCCGAGAGGGCCCGAACATATTTGAAGGCATTGTCGACACTGTCGTTGAAGCCCGCCGCCGCAGCTTGGTCGCTGGCCGGAATCCAGATCCCCGCGCCCGAGGTGGCAGAAGTGCCGCCCCACAGCTTCTCCTTCTCGACGATCAGGACATCCGCATGGTTCTTCGCCGCGACCAGCGCGGACAACATGCCCCCGGCCCCCGACCCGACCACCAGTACGTCAACTTCCTTGTCCCACACTGCGCTCATCGTCGTACTCCTGGGCCTCAGGACGGAATGTAGAGTTGTGCGGACTTGCCGCCATCGACCGGCAGCGCCACCCCTGTGATATAGCTGGCGGCATCGGACAGCATGAAGACGATCGCCTCGGCCAGTTCGTCTGGCTGGCCGCCGCGGCCCATCGGGATTGCCTCGGCAGTCTTGGCCGCCAGTTCCGGCGCCTTGGTTGCGAAATCGAGCGTAGCGGCGGTATTCACCTGCCCTGGCACGATCGCGTTGACGCGGATGCCCTGCCGTGCGCCTTCCATCGCCGCTACGGCAGTGAACTGGATCAGGGCGGCCTTGGACGCCGAATAACTCGAATAATTGGCCATGGCCCGGATCGCCGTGGTGGACGAAATGTTGACGATCGAGCCCTTGCCCTGCGCCGCCATGACCTTCATCGCCGCTTTTGTGCCCACAAATACCGCATCGGCGTTGACCGCGAAGTCCTTGCGCCAATGCTCCAGTTTCAGCCGACTGATCGGAGCGTAATGGGTCGACATGGCGTTGTTGACCAGCATATCGAGCCGACCGTGACGCGCGGCAACATCTTCCACCAGCGCCTCAAAGGCGGGGAAGTCGGTCACATCAAGCTGCACAGCCTCAACTTTACCGCCTTCGCTTTCGATCTGCGTCCGGGCACTATCGAGCAGCTCCTGGCGCCGTCCGCAGATCACCACCAACGCGCCGCGACGAGCGAGCAGGGCAGCAGTAGCAAGGCCAATGCCGTCGCTTCCGCCGGTGACTATGGCGACCTTGCCGGTCAGATCCTGGCTCATGCCCTCTCCTGTCATCTAGTCTTGTGCGCCATGTAGCACGGCAGATTCTTTAGAAACGCAATTGACGCAGCCACGGGCTTTCTGTCAACCTAATGCGTAATCCAAGGCATGTTGGATTACGAATCTTTTGAATCAGGAGTGAACATGGCCGATCTTTCCGGCAAAGTGGCACTGGTTACCGGCGCCGGGCAAGGGGTTGGGCAGGGTATCGCCCTCGCCCTCGCTGCAGCAGGCGCAAAAGTGGCGGTGACCGGCCGGACCCTGGCCAAGCTGGAGGCTACCTGCAGCCTGATCACCGAACGGGGTGGCGAAGCCCTGGCGATCGCCGGCAATGTCAAGGATCCCGCCAGCCTGGCCGAGATGGTCGCGCAAGCCGTCGGTCGGTTCGGCGGTCTCGATATCCTGATAAACAACGCCCAGGAAGTACCCAATGGCAAGTTACTGGACGTCAGCGACGAGGCTTTCCTGGCCGGGTTCGAATCCGGGCCGCTTGCCAGCTTCCGGCTGATGAAGCTGGCCCACCCCCACATGATCACCCGCGGCGGCGGGGTTATCGTCAACCTCGCCTCTTCGGCGGGGATCCGCTGGGACATGACAGGCTATGGCGCTTACGGGGCGGTCAAACAGGCCACGCGGGTACTCACCCGCGCGGCAGCCGCCGAATGGGGCCGACAGGGCATCCGCGTATTGACCATCGCGCCTCATGCCGAAAGCCCGGGGCTCAAGTGGTGGATTGCCAACAATCCTGAAGAAGCCGAGGCGTTCTTCCGTACCATTCCGCTTGGCCGGATCGGCAAGTTGGAAGAGGATATCGGCCGCGCAGTCGCAGCGCTGTGCTCACCCGAATTGGCCTATTTGACCGGCGCAACTATCCCGCTCGACGGCGGGCAAGCCAACTTCGATTGATCGGCCGATGGAAAAGGTCATCTGCCTGCTCTGGGCCGCCGAAACTACCGACCGGTCAGCCTTCAATGCCAGCCTGCGGGAACACTTGCCCGCCACCCTGACCGCAGCCGGCGCCAGCCGGATCAGGTTGAACCTGGAAGACGACGCAACTGCTGCCGGCGCCCACCTGCGCCAGTCGCGCGGCGAGCGGCAGCACGACGCCGTAGTGCAGTTCTGGCTACCTTCGGCCAACCGCTTGCTGCGGACGGGTGTCGATGCGGCGCTCACGGCAAGCAGCGCCCAATGGCACGGCTGGATCGTTGCGGAATCGACCATCATCGCCAACACCGCCTATCCTGCCCAGCCCGGCCAGCGCACCGCCGGCTGGGCACAGCTCGCTTTCCTGACCCTTCCCGAACGCTTGTCCCACGCCGAATGGCTAAGCCTTTGGCAGGACAGTCACACGCAGGTCGCAATCGAGACCCAGGCGAATTTCGAGTATGTCCAGAACCTGGTCGTCCGCACTCTTACCGAGGGCGCTCCCCCCTATGTCGCGATCGTCGAGGAGTGCTTTCCCGAAGCGGCGCTGACAGATCCCTTCGTGTTTTTCGACGCGGTCGGCGACCCCGCAAAGTTCAAGGCCAACCTTGATCGGATGATGGAAAGCTGCGACCGTTTCATTGATCGCGGGACGATCGACGTGATCCCTACCGGCCAATACAGCGCCTGACCCCTGCTGTTCACGCGAAGCCAAGCCACTTCGAACAAAATGGCGTTATTTGCGTAAAGATTTACTGTTTGTAATCCGCAAAACAGCACTATAAGCATAGAAGAGCGCTGTAATGCGTCGAATCATGGGAGAGGTTGGGATGACGGCAAAGGTAGCACTCGTCACCGGCGCGAGCCGCGGTGCGGGTCGCGGGATCGCACGCGGCTTTGGCGAGCTGGGCTATACCGTCTATGTCACTGGCCGCACGGTTGTCCCCGGCGATGCCAAGGGTTGGGACGGTTCAGTCCTGCCCGGCACGGTGGCGGAAACGGCCGCCGAAGTGACTGCGGCGGGCGGCAAGGGCATTGCCGTGATGTGCGATCATGCCGACGATGCCCAGGTTGCCGCGCTGTTCGACCAGATCCAGCGTGAGCAGGGTCGGCTCGACGTGCTGGTCAACAATGCGACCTATATCCACCACCAGCTGATCGAGAAGAAGCCATTCTGGGAAAAGGACCTGGATGCGGTGAAGATCCTCGATGTCGGGTTGCGCTCGGCCTATGTCGCCAGCTGGCACGCGGCCCGGATGATGGTCCGCCAAGGCTTCGGCACGATCGCCTTCGGCTCGTCGTTCGGCGGTTCGTGCTACATGCATGGCCCGGCCTATGGCGCGCAGAAGGCGGGCGTCGACAAGTTCGCGCATGATATGGAGCATGACCTGCGCGGGACCGGGGTGATCGCGGTGTCGATCTGGATGGGTCCGCTGGTGACCGAACGCTCGCTGATCGCCCAGAAGACCAATCCGGAGCAGTACGAAGGCTTCATCGATGCGGCCGAGAACCCGGAATTCACCGCCCATATCATCGAGGCCATCGGCATGGCGCCCAACCGCGACGAGCTTTCGGGCCAGACCCTGATCGGGGCGGAAATCGCAAAAGACCTGGGCGTTACTGATCGCGGCCGCGAAAAGCCGTCGTACCGCGAAATGCTCGGTAGCCCGCGCCCGAAGAACCCGGCCGCTGTCTACTGACATGGCCAGCCAGTTCCACCTGGCCGACCTGTTCGAAACCGTCGCCCAAACGGTGCCCGAACGGTTGGCGGTAATTGGCCAGAGCCAGCGGCTGACCTTTGCCGAGCTCAACGAGCGCTGCGACCGGCTGGCGGCGGGACTGGCCGCCCACGGGGTGGTCCGCGGCGGATCGGTCGGCCTTTATCTCTACAACGGCCCCGCCTATCTCGAAGCCTTCATTGCCACCTGCAAGCTGGGTGCGGTGCCGTACAACGTGAATTACCGCTACCGCGCGGACGAGCTGCGCTACCTCTTCGCCAATGCCGATAGCGTGGCGATCATCCACGGCGCCGAATTCTCGCCGATCATCCGCGACGTACGCGGCGATGTGCCGACGCTGAAGCTGACGGTCGCGGTCGAGGATGGTTCGGGCGCCGACATCGCCGGTTCGGTGCCCTATGCCGATCTGCTCGCCAACGAGCCGCGCGGGCCGTGGGAGCGCAGCGAGGAGGATATCCTGTTGTGCTATACCGGCGGGACCACCGGCATGCCCAAGGGCGTGATGTGGCCACACCGCGCCTTTGTCTTCGCTTGCGCGGGCGGGGCCGGCTATTTCAATCCGCATGGGCCGCTGCAAGCCCCTGAAGACATCGAAAGCCGCGCGCGCGATGGCTATCCGCTGAAGATGTTCCCGCTGGCCCCGCTGATGCACATGGCGGCAATGTGGACGGTGTGGAGCGCACTGCTGAATGGCGTGACGATCATCCTCGACGAAGGGCGGGTGTTCGATCCCGAGCGCGTGTTCGACATTGCCGAGCGCGAGGGCGCGAACATGATCCAGTTCGTGGGCGATGCCATGGCCACCCCGCTGCGCGATTGCCTGCGCGCCCATCCCGGCCGCTGGAACCTTTCAGCCTTGGTCAACCTGGGGTCGGGTGGCGCGGTATTTTCGCAGCATCTCAAGGACGATCTCAGGGCGCTGGTGCCCAGCGCCAGCATTACCGATGGCATGGGTTCTTCGGAAACCGGCATGTCGGGCATGGCGGAGAAGTCTGACGAGGGCGTGATGCGGCTGACCGCCAATGCCTTCCAGCAGGTGGTGGTCGATGGCCGGATCGCTGGCGCTGGCGAACCGGGGTTTGTCGCCCGGACCGGCAGCACCCCGGTTGGCTACTACAACGATCCTGCGAAGACCGCCGAAACCTTCGTGCCGATCGATGGCCAGCTCTGGGCCGTGTCCGGCGATGCGGCGCGGCTTGATTCTGATGGTATGATTACGGTCTTCGGGCGCGGTTCCACCTGCATCAACACCGGCGGCGAGAAGGTCTTTCCCGAAGAAGTCGAAGAGGCCCTGCGCGCCCATCCGGCGATCTTCGACGCAGTCGTTGCCGGCCAGCCGGACGAGCGCTGGGGTGAACGCGTCATTGCGGTAGTCTCCCGCCGCGAGGGTTTGACTGAACCCGACTTCGACGAAGTAAAGAACTTCCTTGGTCCCCGGCTAGCCGGTTACAAGGTGCCCAAGGCCCTGGTGTGGGTCGATGAGGTCAAGCGTTCGCCTGCTGGCAAGCAGGACTACCGCTGGGCCAAGGAAATGGCGGCAGCAGCACAATGAGCCAGGTCGATCCCGTTTTCGCCGCGGTCACCGCACCGGGCACGCCGTTCGAGCTGGTCGAGCGCGACAGCCTGTTGCAGTTTGCCAATGCCGCGCCCGATCTGGCGCTGATGATCGATCACGCCCGGCGGCATGGCGACAAGACTTTCCTGGTCGACTTCTCATCCGACGGGGCCGAGCGGAGGTTGACCTTCGAGCAAGTCTTCGCCTGGCGCGATCAGTTGACACCGATGCTGCACATCCGGCGCGGCGACCGGGTGGCGATCTGCATGCGCAACCGGGCCGAATGGATCGTGGCCTTCATGGCAGTGATCAAGGCCGGCGGGATCGCAGCCTTGCTTAACAGCCGTGGATCGCCGGCCGAACTGGTGGCGATGATCGAGGACGTCACGCCAGCCCTGGTCCTGGCCGACAGCCGCCGCGCCGCGCTGATCCGCGAAGGCGGCTATGCCGGCCGGATGCTGGACCTGACCAAGCCCTTTGACGGGCAGGAGATCGAGCGCCGCGCGGGCGAGGGCATGCCCGCTCCCGGCGTGGCCCAGCCGCTCGATCCGGTGACGATCCTGTTCACTTCCGGCACCACAGGCCGGGTCAAGGGCGCGGTGCTGACCCATCGCAGCCTGATCACCGGGCTGATGCTGATGCAGCTGTCGGGCGTGATGGTGCTGCACAACATGGCGCGCCAATATAAGACGACACCCGAGGTGCTGATGGCCAACATGCCGCAGCAGGCCGTGCTGCTGGTCTATCCACTGTTCCATATCTCGGGCCTTGGCGCGGCCTTCCTCTCGCCGCTGTTCGCTGGCTCCAAAGTGGTCATCATGCGCCGGTGGGACGCGCAGGAAGCGGTGCGACTGATCGAGGCCGAGAAGATCACCATGTTCGCCGCCGTGCCGACCATGCTGTGGGACGTGCTGCACCGGGCGAAAGCCGGCGCTGCGGACCTCACTTCGCTGCGCAACGTTGCCTCGGGCGGGCAGGCGCTGCCGGTCAACCTGCTGGACGAGATCCGCCAGGTCTTTCCCCATGCCGTGCTCGGCACCGGCTATGGCATGACCGAAGCCTCAGGCTCGCTGGCCCAGGCCGTGGGCGAGGACTTTATCCGCAACCGCGCCTCGGCCGGGCGGGTCCTGCCGCTGGCCCAGGTGCGGGTAGTCGCCCCCGATGGTGCGGTAATGCCAACCGGGCAGAGCGGCGAGATCCAGCTCAAGGGCGCGATGGTCATGGCCGGTTACTGGAACCGGCCCGAGGAAACCGCCGCGGCCTTTACCGCGGACGGCTGGCTGAAGACCGGAGATGTCGGTTACATTGACGACGAGGGCTATATCTTCATCGTCGACCGGGTGAAGGACATGGTCATTTCCGGCGGCGAGAATATCTATTGCGCCGAGGTTGAGCGGGTGTTGGGCGAGATGCCCGGCGTGGGCGAATGTGCCGCTTTCGGCATTCCAGACGAGCGCCTGGGTGAACTGCTGGTGGCCGTTGTGCGGGGTGAAGGCCTAGGCGAGCAGGCAGTCAAGGACTGGGTGGGCGAACGACTGGCCCGCTACAAGGCGCCCGGCCGGGTCGCGATAATTACAGAGCCTCTGCCCCGTAACGACGTGGGCAAGGTCAACAAGGCGGCGTTGCGTGCTGCCTGGCAAGCATTATCCGGAGAACAATGACATGGGCATGCCCAAGAACATCGGCATCATCGACTGCATGCTCGGCATTCCCGAGGCGGAGGACCGGTCGGACTGGTTCACCGCCTTTCGCCCGCTGATCAAGGACGCGCAGACGCTGCAGCAGTTCTCGATGCCGGCCCAGTATATGTTCAAGGACGTGCCGCAGACCGGCCATGCCGACGACTACGTTAAGTGGACGGTCGACCAGATGGACCAGCACGGCATTGCCAAGGCGCTGGTCGGCTGGAACGAGAACGAAACCTCGCGCCGGGCCAAGGAGCTTTACAGCGACCGCTTCTTCTTCGACCTGCCCTGCGATCCCAACAAAGGGATGGAGGAAGTGCGGCGGATCAAGCGGATCCATGCAGAGGTCGGCTTGTCGGCGATCAGCGTGTTCCCGGCGGGCACGCTGCCGCAGGTGGCGATCAACCACAAATATATGTTCCCGCTCTATGCCTGCGCGGTGGAACTGGACATCCCGATCTGCCTCAACGTCGGCATTCCCGGCCCGCGGATTCCAATGGAGACCCAGAAGGTCGAGCACCTCGACGAGGTCTGCTGGTTCTTCCCGGACCTGAAGATCGTGATGCGCCACGGCGCCGAACCCTGGCAGGACCTGGCCGTGAAGCTGATGCTGAAGTGGCCAAACCTCTATTATTCGACCAGCGCCTTTGCGCCCAAGCACTATCCGAAGGCGATCATCGACTATGCCAATACCCGCGGCTCCGAGAAGATCATCTACGCCGGCTATTTCCCGATGGGCCTCAGCCTGGAACGGATAATCTCTGACATGGAAAACGTGCCGCTGAAAGATGAAGTCTGGCCAAAGTTCCTGCGCGAGAACGCCGAGCGCGTCTTCAAGCTCTGACCACCAAGCAAAACCAGAACACCGGATCTGCCGGGGAGAATGACATGACCGAAGTCGCGACCGACGCCCGTACCGCCCCCGTGGCCGTGTGGCAGGTGCTGGAGAAGATGACCAAGGAAGAGCGCGAGGCCTGGCGCGTGGCGCCGATCGCCAACCGCCCGAGCCCCGAGGCGCGCAACCTCGACATCGGGTTCCCGTTCGGCTGGTACCCCTTCATGCTGGCGAAGGATCTGGCCGTGGGCGAGGTCAAGCCGGCCCGCTATTTCGCCCGCGATCTGGCGGTCTGGCGCGGCGAGGACGGCCAGGTCCGGATGATCGATGCTTACTGTAAGCACCTCGGCGCCCATCTGGGCCACGGTGGCAAGGTAGCCGGCAACCTGCTGGAATGTCCGTTCCACGCCTGGCGCTATGACGGCGAGGAAGGCGTGGTCAAAGAGATCCCTTATGCCAAGGCGATCCCGCCGCAGGTGAAGCGCAAGTGCACCCGCACCTGGCACATCCGTGAAGCGAACCAGTGGCTATGGGTCTGGTATCATCCGGAAGACGAGGCCCCGCTGTACGAAGTGGTGCACCTGCCCGAGGCGAGCGACCCGGCCTGGACGGATTACGACATCGTCGAATGGAAGGTGTTCGGCTCGCTCCAGAACATGGCCGAGAATGGCGTCGATTTCGCCCACTTCAAGTACATCCACGGCACGGCTGAATTGCCGACCTCGGAACTGTCGTGGGGCGAATGGGACCGTCAAGGGATTGTCCGCGCCAAGATGGGCACGCCCAAGGGCATGGTTGATGGCGCGATCACCAGCAATTCGATGGGACCCGGCCAGGCCTGGGTGCGCTTCACCGGCATTTGCGAAACGTTGCTGGTGGCCTGCATCATCCCGGTTGAGCTCGATGAACTCCAGGTGATCTACTGCTACACCCAGACCAAGGAACAGGCCGAAGGGCCGATGGCGGGACTGGCTCGGGCGATTATCAAGGACGTCAACAAGCAGCTCGATCAGGACAAGGTCGTGTGGGACCGGATGCGCTATGAACCGAACCCGATCATCTGCGATGGTGACGGCCCGATCCCGCATTTCCGCAAGTTCTACGCGCGCTTCTACGCTGCGAATGACGGGATTCCGTCTTCGCAGCGGCAGGCCCGCTGAGATGGCGACACGGCGCGAAGTAGTGGCTGGCGGCGCTGCGGCGATCGCCGTCGCTACCACCGCAGGAGCAAAGACTATGACCGCCAGCGGGATCGAAGGCCTCCTCTCCAGCCACGACGCGGTCGGGCTGGCCCAGCTGGTCCGAAAGCGGCAAGTCTCGCCCAGCGAATTGCTCGATGCGGCGATTGCCCGGACCGAAGCACTCAACCCGCGATTCAATTTCATCGCACAGCGTCACTACGATTATGCCCGCAAGGCTATTGCGGCCGGTTTGCCGAAGGGACCCTTCACTGGGGTTCCGTGGCTGCTGAAGGATCTCAATACCAATATCGCCGGCGAACTGACCGAAGGCGGGAGCCGCTTTTACAAGGGATTCCGGGCTCCGGTAACATCAGAGCTGGTCAAGCGGGCGGAACGGGCCGGCTTCGTGATCTTTGGTAAGACCACCACCCCGGAACTCGGCCTGACCGGCACAACCGAGAACAAGCTGACAGGCGATACCCGCAACCCTTGGGATCCAGCCCGCATTGCCGGCGGCTCGTCGGGAGGCGCGGCCGCCGCGGTCGCAGCGGGCGTCCTGCCGGCAGCACATGCCACTGACGGCGGCGGCTCGATCCGCATTCCGGCATCCTGTTGCGGCCTGTTCGGGCTCAAGCCCAGCCGCGGCCGGGTGCCAATGGGGCCGTTGCGGACCGAAGGCTGGGGCGGTCTTTCCACACACCATGCTGTCAGCTGGTCAGTGCGTGACAGCGCAGCAATCCTTGATGCGACCCACGGCGTCGAACCTGGCTCGCGGTATGGCGCGCCCGCCCCGGTTGATGGCTTTCTGGCACAGGTGGGCAAGAACCCCGGCAAACTGCGGATCGCCCTGATGCTGGATTCGCCAACCGGAAGTCCGGTCGATCCGGAATGCCGCGCGGCGACCGAAGCGGCGGCGCGGCTTTGTGAAAACCTGGGTCATCATGTCGAAATAGCCCAGCCCAAGTGGAATGTCGGCGCCGTCGGACTGGCTGCGTTCCAGATCATGGCACCCGCAATCGCCGCTGATCTGATCGATCGGGGCAAGGCAACCGGCATCGCTCCGGGACCGGAAGTGCTGGAACCGATCAGCCTGGCCTTCATGGGCTTTGGCCAGACGGTCTCCGCCATGGACTATGCCCGGGCCAACAACACTTTGCAGACGCTCGCCATTACGGTCGGCCAGTTCATGGGGCGCTTCGATGTGATCCTGGCCCCCACACTGGCCGCACCGCCGCTGCCGCTTGGCCGGATCAACCTCACCCCCGATTGCGATTTCCAGCAATGGGGCCAGCGCGTCTCGGTGTTTTCGCCCTTTGCGCAGATGGCCAACCTGACCGGCCAGCCCAGCATGTCGGTGCCGCTGGGCCAATCGCGCGCGGGCTTGCCGATCGGGGTGATGTTCACCGGCCGTTATGGCGATGAAGCGCTGCTCTATCGGCTGGCCGGCCAGCTGGAACGCGCCGCGCCATGGGCAGATCGCCGGCCGGTGCTGGGATGAGCGACACACTGCCTCAGTTGATCGGCTTGCTCGGCCTGATCGGTCTTGCAGGCCTCGCCGGGATCAGGAATCCGGTGGCCAAGGACCGCGCGGGGGCGCCGATCCGGGTGCTCGGCCTGCTTGGACTGGGCGGGCTGGCGGGCATCTGGATCGACGGGGCCGGGGCCATGGGCGCGGCCGGTGCGCTGGGGCTATGGAACCATCAGAACCCGCAGCTTGCCCGCTGGGGCCGACTTGGCTGGCTGTTCGTCTTCGGCCTGCCATTCCTGCTCGCCCACTTCTTCTAGGGTCTAATGGCGTTTGCGCGAAACCCGAACCGGCCCGGTAATACCAGGGATGAATACGTCGCCATCTGGTAGCAGTTGCAGCACACCCCAGGCACCGTTGAACTGCTGGCTGCGGCCCAGCACCATGCGTGTCTCGGTTTTGCCGCTATCGAAGTCGAGGCCGGTCACGTTCCAGCCGTCACTATCCCAGGCCATGACATAGGCCTGCCGACTTACGGTGCTGAGCACGGGAATGATCGCTGCCGGCGTGCTGACATCGGCCCGCGCCCAGAGGCTCTGCCAGCGATTGCGGGCATGATCCCAGCGGAACATCTCGACCCCGCGCGGGGGCGTGCGAAACGGCCCCTGGACCAGCAGGTTATCGAGGTCCAGCTTGATATTCTGCGGGGCCATGCCGTTGAGTACAAAGGCATAGGGACCAGCCACCCCGATCGATGCTTCGGTCTGGATATAGGGATCGGCGATCCCACCCATCGTCACAGCCATCTGCCCGGCGATCCGGCGCGAACGCGTGCCGGGCTGGCGGCGTGCGTCACGGGGAATAGCGTCGCGCCAGAAGGCCACAATATTCATGCGCTGCTGGCCATCGGAAATCACTACCAGCCGGTCCTCGCCGGGGCCAAAGCCCATGAGTGTCGCGGTGGTGCCCGATCCGGTGCCGCCCCCGCGCACCCCCGGCAGCGGGCTTTCGGTGAGGTCATAGGGTGATGACCAGGCGCCATCCCTTGGCCGGTCCGAGAGCTTGCCCCGCCGCCAGACGAACTTGTGCATACGGCGATCGCCCACAGCATAGATGCCACCGTCCGGATCGACCGACAGCGAATTGGTGAACAACTCCCCGGGAGCGGTGACCACCTGCGGGGCATTGCGAAATTCGCGGTCGATCACCACCACGCTGCCGCCGACCATCGAGAAGACAATATGCCCGTCATAGGTCATGTTGATGCCAAGCGGCATGTCGCGCATCATGCCGATCCCGCGTCGCAGCTCGGCATTCGTGCCTTGCCCGGACCGCTCCAGCCGAGCGAGCAGCAGCGCGCGGGCCGCTTCCTCGCGCTTCAGGGCAGCGGGAATGGTCCACTTGCGCAGCAGCACCACCGCCGAGCGGGGATCGCGATCATCAGCCTGGCCATAGACCAGGATCGCGCTGCGGGTCAGGACATAGAACTGCCCGCGCTCATCGGTCATCGAAT
>Ga0315901_10002388_pt1 | contig 25795 bp, 35 predicted proteins | sample LakEriMetagenome_10_FD_203761 | JGI IMG/M metagenome (GOLD analysis project Ga0315901, IMG submission 203761) | Freshwater fungal communities from buoy surface, Lake Erie, Ohio, United States - Buoy 2 MA116 | ecosystem: Environmental > Aquatic > Freshwater > Lake | place: USA: Lake Erie, Ohio...
TAAAAACCCTTCGTGGTTATGAAGAGCTGCCTGGTCAGAAGGATGTTTTTATTTATATCGATGCAGACCACGAAAGCGATAGAGCAGTACTGGAGGATTTACTAGCACCTAATGTAAGTTTTAATAATTTAGCTGTTGTCGTAGCTTCTAATAAGTGGGAGGGTTTTGCTCTCACCTGGGCTCACAAAGGCTTGCTCCGAGAAGCCGTCATAAATAAATACTATGATTTCTATGTTTATACAGAGAATGATATGGTTTTTAATAGCGAGAACTTTATCTATTGGTATTTATACAAAGACAGACTTAAGAAGCTTAACCTTGAGCCAGGTTTTTGCAGGTATGAGTCTTATCAATCAAAAATGGTTCCTTTCGATAATCATCGAGTCTGGAAGTTAAATGGATTAACTGAAAATGTTTGGGGAGACAGGCCATATAAAGTTGAATCTTATTTAGCTCCTCGTGACGATTGGTTTATTGGTTTTATATCACTAGGGAATCCCTATATGGGGATGATGATACTTGATCAAGAGATGGCAGAACGTTATATAACCTCGACCAGCTTCGATCCTGTAAGAAGTTTTGAGCTGACGCAGTTTCGTTGCTGGCCTCTGGCTGATCGTAGTTCTATGGGACTCGCTTTTGAAAATCCCCCAGCACGGGGAGAGCACCGCCGTGTGGTTCCTATCGTTAAAGTAAAAGATAAAGTACACATAGCCCCTTGCGGCTTAGTTGAACATTGTGATACTAAGTACAGTAAGTGTTTAGAGAAAGAAGGTTATGTTTTAGATTTGTCAGAGATGCTTGATGCTTGTTAATTTTATTCAATTGACGAGTCTTAAAGCTGTCTAGTAGTTGCGGTTATACTGGTGTGATAGAGACTGGTTTCGGCTAAGCGTTCCGGCTTTTTATTATGACTGCAACTCCTAGCGCGTCCAATAAGCAACGTTTTGACGTTCTGCGCAAAGCCGGTACGCTTTTCGGTCTTGACCTTAGTGGGTTGTTTGAAGAAGGGGAAGGTGAGGGAACCGGTTTTGGTGGTTTAGTGCCTTCTTTTGAAGTTACTAGTTTTGTAAAAGGGCGTAGTCCTGGGACTTTAACGTACGAAACACCAAAAACTCCTGCGCAGGAGACAACTTTTAGTTTAACTGCTCCCACGGAAGCGCTGCCTGCTCCTACTTCCACACAGCCTGCTTCCCTTGGCGGGAGTCAAAATATAACAATCAACATGCCTCGTTTTGAACCTGAACAGGAGGCAAAGAAGACCTATAACGTTGATGTAACTAAAGGTCAGAGTTCTACATTATTCGGCCATCAAGATTATTTCCGAAATCTTGAAGCTGGGGTACCAAAAGAGTACCTGAAGGATTGGGTTAGTCAAAATACTGGATTACTAGGAGAAGGTAATAAACCAGGCAAAGGGGGTCTCTATGACGAAATGATGGCCGGTGATGTTAAGTTCCCTGGCTTCCTTCCGTCATCCTCCGCTGGCACTGCAGGTGAGGGCGGAACTGCTGAGTCCACGCAAACTACCGCTACAGACACTACTTCTGCGTCTAGCACCACTGAGCCTACTGTTCGTTTAGCGGGTCAGAAAGTTAAAGCACTTGGTGGTGCTGGTCCTGTGCTCAGTAAGAAAGAAGCTGAGAGCATAGCCAAGTCTCAGGGACGTACTGTTGCCCAAGTGATGGCAAGTGCACAGAATAAAAATATCGCTATGGGGGCTGGTTTAGTTAACGCTCTTACTAGTGGAAAGATTTCCGCTACTCCATATAGCGCAGCTGCAAAAGCACTGGCTCCGATGCAAGGCTTAAGACTCAATCAAGGGTCAGCTTACGCCGGTTTTAGTACTACTGCCACGCCGGCAGTTGCTCCAAATAAATTTGGAGGATCTGGTCAGCCCGCGACTACCACTACTACCCCGATTGTTGTTCCCCGAAGTGTGTTAGCTGGAACCGCCCAAGGCGGCGGTCAAGCAAGTAGCCAAGGTGGCGGCGGAGGCCAAGGCGGCGGTGGTCAAGGCGGAGGCGGCGGCCAGGGCGGTGGAAATAAAGGGGGCGGTGGAAGCCAGGCCGGCGGTCAAGGAGGCGGTCAAGGCGGTGGAAATAAAGGTGGCGGAGGCGGCCAAGGTGGCGGAAATAAAGGCGGAGGAGGTAAGAATAAGTAATCGATTTTTACCGATAAGCCACCATGGACCTTTCTCCTGATCCTGTTAATCACCCCCGTCACTACACTCACGGGGCAATCGAAACCATCGATTACATGGAGTCGTGCCTGACGGAAGAAGAGATACGTGGTGGCTACAAGTTAAACGTACTGAAGTATGTGTCGCGTGAGCGCCATAAAAATGGCCTAGAAGACCTGAAAAAAGCTCAGTGGTATTTAGATCGATTGATCACTTATTTAGAGAAAAACCAAGAGCCGCGTTAAACTAGAGCAAAACAACCTTTTCGAATGGATATCCGCGCTTTCGGATCTGTATACGGACAGTCTGCCGCCTTGCCTTACGCAAGTGGTTTTGGGTGGGCTCCGTCAATTGGTCGCAAGAATTTCGCAACTTGCCGCGCTATTTTTATTGAGAGCAAGGCAAATAGCAGCAAAGATTATTTAACTGTTGAACTTTCTGATGCTCCTGGGCAGCATTCTACTGCAATTAACTTAGAAGGTAATACTTTAATACCTATTGCTTGTACTGCTATTATTAGCGGTAGTGTTCAGGGCGTTTTCGTTCTCTACTAATGGATCCTTAAGCACGAGCTGGGTTTGGTTTTGCTAAGGCATACCAAATGAACATGCAAGCTGCTGATGCGCAACGGCAGGCAAATGCACCTTCTTCAAATGCGTTTGCTCAGATCTTGAACGACGAAGAGACTGACTATACTTACTCACCCACGCCGCAAGCACCTGCTCCTCCGGATGATCAGTACACCGGTATGGAGCCTGATGGCGGAAGCGTTTTGGAGCAGACTAACGGCAACTCCTTAATGCGTGCTAAGCACAAGGTCGCAAAGTACCTACAGGAGCGAGATTGAGCTACTATATTGCTAGCTCAGTAGATCCTAGTGCTCATCGACGCGTTTCCGTACTTCAACGAACGAGAAATTCTTGAGTTACGGATTAAGACACTAGAAGATCACGTTGACGGTTTCTTAATTACCGATGCAAATAGAACGCATCGCGGTGAGGAAAAACCTTTTACGTGCTTAGACACTATTCGTGAACTTGGTCTTAACGAAGACAAGATTCAAGTTCTCCATGTTGAGCTTCCGTCCTACGAAGAAGCTCCAGATCCTTGGATTCGGGAACGAGGTCAGCGGGACGCTTTAGGTGTTGGGCTTCATATGATGCCTGACGATACTGTTTTTATTTGCTCTGACTGCGACGAAATAGCTAACCCCAAACGGTTCCCAGAGTTATTGGAGACTGTAAAAAATAATAAGGATAAGATTGTACGCCTTAGCATGTCGATGCACTACGGGCGTGCTGATCGACAGCTTGTTTCTCCTGAAGGAGAGCTGTTCGACTGGCGTTGTGGTGTTGTAAGTACTGTTAAACAGCTAAAAGAATTAGGCACTCTGTCTTCTATGCGTGCCAGTCAAGATAATTTGTACTTTGGCAAGCGTGACGCAGGTTGGCACCTGAGCTGGATGGGAGATTCGGATAAGCGTCGTACAAAGCTGCGCTCTATAGCTGAGTATTACATCTGGGATAAACCAGAAGTTCAGAAAATGTGCGATGAATTTGAACCTAATGAGGGTAGTACAGATATGTTGGGTCGTGAGGATCATTTGATTACTTACTATTCCATCGGAGATTTACCCGAGGAAGCGGTTAAACTGGAAAGAGTCAAAAAGTACCTTCTTCCAGATGGCGAATAATATGCCTGCGGAGCTTCTGAAGAAGTTTGCGGCCGACCGAGAGGCCAAAAAAGCTCCCAGCGGTCAGGAAATTTCTGGTTCTTCTGCCACACGGCAGCGAGCCGTGGCTAAAGCTCGTAAAGCTAAGGAAAGTACTTTCCGTAACTGATCCGTTTTTGGATCTCCTCATTCGTGCGTATAAATGGCCAGCTCGACCGAAACACGAAAAAGATTTACTGAAATCTTAGAGGCCTCGCGCACTCAGGATCGAAGCAACCAGGCTTCGACGATGGTTGTTCTGAGCCATCTTCAGCAGATGACTCTTCTGATGATCAAGAAGGGTCTAGCTTTTTATTGCGATCAAGATACATTTAGAAGCCGTACACGATTTTTAGAAGACATAATTGCTCTAAACAAATTAGATATTCGTTTTCCTGCGATTATTCGTAATTTTTTAATCGACGGTTGCGGTCTGTTTTACTTCCGACCAGACCCAAAACTTAAATATCAGATTTATTTCTTCAACAAAAATCAATATCGTGTGTACCATGACGTTAATGGCAACGTAGAAGAAGTCATTATTGTCTATAGCTATAAAGTAAAGAACGCAAATTTAGGCTTACCTAGTAATTCTTACGGGCAGAACAAGCGTTATGTACGTTTAACGATTACTGCCGATGAAATTAGTGAGGTTGAAACTGATACCGAGCTCAGTTTTGATCTTGAACCTGGCGCTGTTCTGACTCCAGCCAAAAAAAGACCTAACACACTTGGTTTTATTCCCGCTGTTGAGGTTTTAAACAAGCCAAACGCCAGTGGTACTGAAGGTGAAGGCGAATTTGATCCTTTTATGGAGCAAATTTGTTTACACGATGAGCTGACACGCAACATCGCCAAAAATATTGAGTTTTTTGGAAACCCGACGCTGATTAGCTCTCGTCCACGGAGTGATCTGGTCGAAGCTAGTGATGCTCAGAGCACTTTTAGGCCCACAATCAGCAGTCAGAGTGGTTTTGCCGGTGTCGACAGCCCCTCGACTCGAGTAAGTGAGCCTTTTGGCTCGAGCATGGGCGGCGGTTTGCGTGTTCCGCGCATTATTGCCAACGTTGAGCCGTCTGACCGAGTTGGTTACATGACACCGGACCCCGTTAACGGGGATATGAACCGGTATGCCCTTCTTTTACGAGAAGAGATTCGCACAGCCTTAGGCGGTGTGGATGAGATTTCAATTTCTGCTGGTGCTACTGCCACGGAAATTAAAGGTTTGATGGGTCGAGCTCAGGCCACGGCTCTCCGGAAGAACAAAAGTTTCCTTACGTATGGGTTTAATCGTCTCTTGGAAATGATGATCTATCACCAGGAGACTATCTTCCGTGAGTCGTTTATTGCGGCTGCTGGTTTAAAAGAGCCGAAGCCGCCGAAAGAACAAACCGAAGAAAATATTGAGAAATATCAAAACGCGTTAGCTAAGTTCGAAGCAAAAGTTACTCAAACTATTCAGCTAGCTCTTCAGGAAAACAAGGTCCCTCCCGGAGTTATCGGGCTTCCAGAAGATGGGGATCGAACTGTTACGTATCGATACCAGGGCGACGTCTACGAAGACACTGCTTACGATATAAACCAGAAGTCCATCGTTGTACGTAACTTACAAGAGCTTGGTGTGGATAGCATCGAAGCTCTTAAATTCCTTTTTCCTGAAAAAACTGACTCTGAGCGAGCTGAAATGTTGAAGGGTTTCCCCTTCCGCATGGTGCAACAGACACAATCAGCAATGCAACAATTTCTGGTATTATTAAGCCAGATGTTGCAGTCGCCGCATCCACTTGCGCCTAATCAGCCACTTGCGGCTGATCCTAGACTGAACATAACTCCGCTCCTTTACAGGACATTCGACCACCTCGCGGAAGAACTAACTTACTCGGGTAGCTATGAGCCAGCAGATCCAAGCTTCGATCCCGAGCCCGGTCTCCCCGGCGGTAGCCCCGGCGGCAACTTCGGACCAGGGCTCAACCGCCTACCCGCAGTGGGTGGCGCAAACCTCTACCCCGGCGGTAGCTTCGGTTCCTACAGCCCAACCGCCGTCGCAGGTGGCACCGGCTACGGGCCCTTCTACCAACAGCCAGTACAACCAGTTAACGTCGCAATCCTCCCCCAGCAATCCGTGGGAAGCAGCGATGGGTACCCTGGAACGGGTGCTCTCGCAGGTGAACTCTCAGTCCCCCAGCCAGGTTCAACAGTCGCCTTACCAGGCAACTCAGCAACTGGCTACTCAACTGAGCAGTCAGAATTTACAGGCCCAACCCTGGGCTTACCAGGAGCAGCAGGCAGCGCAGACCTGGCCTACCAGCGCCTCTCCGACCCAAGCTTCCTCGCAAACTTCTACGGCCCCGCAAACGAGCGTAAGCCCCGTAACCGCCGAGGTCGTTAGTCACTTCGGTATCGAAGCTCCTGGTATCCTCAATCAGTACGCTTGTTCTCTTGAGGATCTCCTGGTAGAGCAGGCTCAGCAACTGGATGTTCTTACTGCTCGCCACGATGCGATGCAGACCATCCTGACTGATCCTGACCATCTGGCTAACTACACTGATCGTTACTTCACCGAGGTTGTACCCGTGGATATCGATAGTGATAGCTCCATTGGTTATCAGCAACAGGCTGAGGCTTATCAGCCTCGCTATGACATGCCTGCTCCTCCTGCGGGTGCTGGCGGTTCTACTGTTGGCTCACAGCCTGAGCAACAGTGGAATCAGTTCAGCGAAGTCATGAATCGCAGCCCTGAGAACGCCTGGCGTTATCTGAGCCAAATGGGTCCTGAAGCGCTTCGCAGCAAGCTGCTCTTTATGGATCCCGCTTGATAGACTGAAGAAGCCAAGGTCTTGATAAGCCCTCAGAAATGAGGGCTTTTTTCTTGCTATTCTTTAAGCAAAAGGTTTACTGCCGTGCATACGCTTACAGATCGCCGCCGGAAGACTCCTGTTGAGCAAAAGAAAGAAGAGATTTCCACGCCGGTTGAGCAAGAACCCGCTCCCGCCGCTGAGCAATCTGAAACTTTTGATGAGTCGATTGTTATTAGCTGATCTCGTCGTTTTTATTAACACCTACGCGTCTTTCTAGTTCTTTTTCTGCGAGACGTTCGGCAGCGGCCAGTATCCGAATGCCTGCATATCCGATTATGAAAGAGGTGGCGATTGACTCGTTCTTCGTTAGTTTGAATCGCTCCTCGATTGCTGGACTTACAAACGTAGCGAGCATCCAGCCAACTATAGAGGCTTTGATTAAATAAGGAATTACTTTTTTAATCCCGCGTGGGTGTGTCAGGCTTTCTGTAATTGATCCTGAAAAACAGGCTATAGAAGCTTCAGGATCTTCGAAAAACATTGTCAGGGCTCTTTCTATCTGCGAGGACATTCGCCCTGTTAAAAGCTCTTAAATATTTTAAACCAAGTAAAATTAAATTATTCGGAGTGTCATTATGGTGTATACGCCGCAGACAAACTGGAAATATGATAAGAATCTGTACCACCCAATTCAATCTGGTCCGCAACGTACGGGTGATGATCTTGATCTAACTGATACTTATTTAGTTGTATCTAGTGGGTTTGTCACGCCTCTAGGTTTCACGCAGACCTGGTACGGCGTTAGTGATCAAGGGGCTGACTTTGGGCGTATTCCTGTAGGTCCGCCGAATTTAAGCGGTTATTTCACTACTGAGTGGAAAGCTGTTCCGCCTGCCGTATCTGGTTATTGGACAAATTACGAAAATACACTTCCTCACGCTTCTGGGCTTTTAGATACTTACGTCGGTTTCAGGGCGCAGGGTTTATACAGCACTGCTAATGCAACTGTTCAAACTGCTTTCGGGCCACGGCCAGGTCTCAGAAATTTTGGCACGCATACTTGGTACGGCGAGCAGATACCGGATAACCAGCTCTACAGTCCCTTCCAGACACCAGCTTCAAACGACAACACGATTGAGGGCGGTGGGATTACTGGTGGTGGGGTTACACACCCCACAAATCAGTCACCAACTTTGACAAACCCCACAAACGATACCTCTGGGTCTCGTGCTGCTTGGGTTTATCACTACCCCATCTACTGCCAGTCTCTCACTGAAACAAGGTATACGGGTGTCCCCGGTCAGATGGGTTCTCCGGCTCGTAATAGTTACAGAGGTAAATCGTTGCGATACGCTCCGAATTACGGATCTGTATATGGTGTGCTTGGTGAGGGTGTACGTAATATGGTGCGTACATTTAGCCCCAGCACTAAAATCTAAACCGCTAAGAACGCGACAAAGCTCTTACTTATCTCGCTTCTAGGGTTTTAAGATTAACTTTGTAGTTTCTTCTGGATATTATCGATGTTCATCGATAATGATTTCCCGAAGATTCTTGGTGCTGAACTGTACCGTCCTCACCCCGCATACATCGTTGAGATGGCTGCGGAGCCTGTGGTTGTTCACGATTTTTCGAAGCAACCCGGCCAGACTGTGCAGCTTGACCGTTACCGCTTCTTCGGTAACCCCGGCTCCAAAGAATCTCGCGAGCGTACTGCTGAGCAGACCATCGGTACTGCTAACAGCCGCAATATCGTGAAGGATAAGGTGCTCGTGACGCTTCGCGAGTACACCGGTCCTGCTGACCCGAGTGACCCCACTCAGCCCAGCACTTTCAAGATTGCACGTGAAACGCTGATCACTGCTCAGCGTCTGCTTCTTGATACCGGCAACCTCACCACCTTCCACCAATCCATTGGTAGCCTGACGCTGCTCGACGACTATCGTCGTTGGCGTGATCGGGTGTTCATCAACGAACTCCTGAAGGCTGTTTCTAAGGGTCAGTCTTCTGACACCCAAGGCGGTTACTACTTCCCTGGTGACCTTGCCACTGGTGCTCTGAGCTATACCAACGCCGAGCAAGCTAAGTTCGACGTTAAGGATGACCTGCTACGCGTGGTGAAGAGCCTGCGTAAGCGGAACACTCCTACCTTCCAGGATGGTTTCTATCGCTGCGTTTGCGATCCGACCTTCCTGATGCACCTTCGTCAGAACAGCGACTTCCGCGAAGTTGCTCGTTATCCTGGCAACGGTCAAATCAACCCCCTCATGTCCGGGATGCAGCCCAACGCTGCCCTGTACATGGGTCAAGGCTTCGGCCAAGCCACCTTCGTGGCTGGCGAGCCGATCATGCCCACGGGCTTTGTGTTTGAAGGCGTGCGCTTCTTCGAAAGCACCAACATGCCTACTCAAACCCAGAACGCGACCATCGCATCGGCTACCAAGGCTTACAATGCAGCCGTTGGTATCTTCTTTGGTCCGCAGGCCGTTGGTGTTGGCATCGGTGGCAACAACGCCCAGGTGCTTCTCAACAACAACGACGATTTCAGCCGTTTTATCATGATGATTTGGAGCCTGTACGCAGGTTTCGAACTTCTGAACGCTGACTTCGTCACCGTTGGTTACTCTTTCGACGCTTGAGGAGGTAACTAACAATGACGATTAACCCTAACCAGATCTCGGTTGCCAAGATTTATCCCGGCAACTACACCAACGTTCTTCGTTACTGGCACGAAGAAAAGACCGTACAGTTCGAGAACGCCAACGGCGTTCAGACGAGCTACACCAACCAACCCGTTGGTGGCCCTGTGGGCGTGGTCTTCCGTCCCGGTTGGATTGCTCAGCAAGCCATCGGTTACGTCGACCTGAGCTATCAGGCTCTCGGCACCAATAACCAGCTGGATTACTACACCCAGCCTTATGGTTCCGGTCAGAACGGGGCTAACCAGCCCTTCCTGAACGCCAACGTCATCATCCCTTCCCCCGATTTCCACAAGGACGTCCGGGCCGACATCACCAACGGCATCACCGTGCCTTCTGGTGCTTTCGTGTACCGCACTTCCCTCCGTGTGGACGGCGGCGATGTGGTGAGCTCCGGCGTTGCTGGCGGCGCTGCCGCACCTCAGCTGACCCTGATCCCCGCTGTGGGCCAAGGTCTCCGCAACACCACCACTGTTGTGTCTGGTCAGTTCGGTACCTCCGTTACTGGTTCTGACAGCCGCATCGCTAACGGCAGTGTGGCCTCCACCAACATCATCAACTCGAGCAGCCTGTCTGCTCTGACTGCTGATACTCAGTGGAAGCTGTTCACCACCACCAACCTGGGCGGCGTTGCCGCTTCTGGTCTGGCTCAAGGTTCGGGTATCTACGATCCCCGCGCTGGTGCTGGCAAGCTGTCCGGCAAGAACAAAGCTCTTGCCATCTGTGAAGTGTGCTGGATCGTTCCCGATCAGCCGCCCGAGCGTTCTGATCTGGCTCTGCAGCCTGCAGGTGTCATCGAATCTCAGATCTACACCTCGACTTCTCCGACCTGATACAGTCAGATCGCGAAACAAGGGGCCCCTTCTTCGGAAGGGGTTTTTTTTGTCTTTATTTCCTGTTCTTAATTAAGTTTTTACAGTATTCAGCTCATTCCGCTGTCAGAGTTAATAAAGCACACCGTATTTATCCAGATTTATGGACGATCGGGAGCTTTCAGACCTTAAGTTAGAGCGCAAAGAGTGTTCTCGATGCGGCGCCACGTGGCTTAATGGCGTACATCACTGGAAAACTGGGTATAAAGGTAACGAACTAGATCTTGCCGGACTAGTTTGCAACCGTGTTTCCGATCCTCAGTGCATTAACCCTAAAAAAGGGTGTACAGGAGGGGATACTTGGGAAAAACGGGCTGAGTTTTTGGGTAATTTCGAAAAAGACCTTAAGCGTATGCGTGAGGAGTGAGCTAATCTGCTCTAAACTACTGCTCACATACTGACTTTTTCAGATGTCCGCCAAAGTTTATAAACCCAGTGGGGTTAAAATCGACGTAATCTCTACTCACGATGACGGTGAGTACTTCATGGTGCGCTCCAGCACCACTGGTAAGGTATTTTTCGCTCATAAGGATCAAGTTGATGAGTTTAAAGAAGATCTAGACCCTAAACCGGCTGGAAACACGGTTCAGACACGCCGTGGTCGCCGCACAATCAAAAAAGAAGGGGAAGAGGTTGCTGTAGTTAAGCCTCTGCTTCCGGTTGATAACCGTATCAACCTTAATAACCTGACTCCTGAAGGTTTAACCCAATGTCTGCCTGGCGTTGGTTTAAAAACAGCTAAGGAGATTGTTGAACTTCGTCAGTCTTTGCCTGGGGAGCGTTTCACCAAACTTGAGCAGTTAGAAAGCATTAAAAGGGTCGAATGGTCTGAAGTTTTTGCTACTGGCGTTGTGTACGTAGAATAGAAAAATGTAAGGGTTTCTAGTTGTGGCGCAGCTGAGCCAGAATGAGTTAGAGCAGATTCAGTCGTATCTAGCTCAGCAGGGTGTTGTCTTTCAACCGACAACTACTGATGCCACAAAGCGAGAAGTAATCTATTCGGCTGTTAATCAGCTAACTAGAAACCCTGCACAAGTATTTGGGTACGCATTAGACGACTTTAACTTTAGTCGTGTCGCGTATCACTTAGGTTATAACATCGCAACTGTACCTGCTGGAGATTACGCTCGGTTATTAGAAGCTTGTAATAGCGTTCCTAGTGAGTTTTACTTCGATAAAATTGTTCAGCAAGTTGAGCGTTGTGAAGAAGCTGAGCGCTTAACTGAGCTGGCCACGGGTCGGGCTACGAGTCGTCAAGAAACAATTCTTGGTGACGTGTCTCGCTCTATCAGTATCCAAGATAAAAGAGAAACGGCGCGTATCTGGAGAGAAAACTATCAGTTTGAGTGTGAGCGCTTAGCTCATATGCTCTACGTGCCTAACTATCGTGACCCTGTGGCAGCTCGTTACCGCTTCGAAAGAAGTGGTGGTGAGTTTATACAAGCTATTCCTGGTCCTCCTGATGTTTCTCGTTCGGACCGACTCTACTTTTATGCTAATTGGCGCTAAACTGTGACTTAAGAATCATCAGTTCTAGCGGGCGTTTTAAGTTATGTCCTTACTCGGTAAGTTGGCCAAGCTTGGCTTCCGGTCTGCTCAGGACATTGCAGAGCGGGTTATGCCGATGGTCCTGCAGACTGGCGATAAGGTGTTGGTGGAGAACACTACTAACGCTCTCCGTAAAATGGGTGCGTCGGTTCCGAGCCAGCCTGGTCCTGGTTTGCTTGGAACATTAGAAGTTAAAACTTCCCGCCAGTTAGGTCAAGCACCCAAACCCGCTTTCGGTCCTGGTGCAAACAATCCCGCAGCACCTGCGGGCGCACGTCCAACCAATACTCTTGTCACCCAGCCTTTCCAAGGTCCGCGCACTCGCGGCGGCGAACTTGTAAGGACTCAGGCTCCTGCAGCTGCTCCTACTACTCGCACTCAGTTCACTGAGGATTTAATCACTCAGCCCACGATGCAGGGCGCTCAGCGTGCTCCGGTGCAGGGCCCTTCTATGACTGGTACTCCTGTTCAGGGTCAGCTTGATCTCCGTTTCCCATCTGGGGCACGTTCGACTGCTGAGTTCACCACGGCTAAAGGAGCCCTTCGCCCAGAAGGTACTCCGATTGGGGGTCAGCCTTATCGCGGTGGCCCTGTTGCTTCTCAGGCAAACTTAGAAGTTTTTAATCCTCCTGCGCTGCAAGGCCCCGGTCGCGCTCCTATGCAGGGACCTTCCGAGGCTGCCGGAGTTCAAGGTTCTTTTTTCCTGGATAACGTTCCCGATATCTGGAGCGGTGGATTCCGGATGCGTCCAGAACTCATCCGCCAACTTCCTAAAGAAGTGCAAGAACGTATCGGCACCTCGATGGTACGCGAGGCGGCTGACTTAGGTCCCGTTGCTCCCCGTCCTGCATTCGGCCCTGACGCAGGTCCTGCCCCCGTGGATTCTGCGGCCGCTATGGCTTTTGCTCGTAACGCTGCAAGCGGTGCTGAGCTTGTTGATCTCGGTGCTCTTCTTAACAATCCTGCTTTCCGTGCTGCTACAGGCGCAGCTGGTTTAGGTCTCTTCGGTGCCGGTATCGCAGGCATGTCGATGGGTGGGAATCGTACTGGTGAGACGACTGCCGGCGCACCTCCTGAGCTTCCCTTGCCTCCTTCTGTTAACGCACCTTTGTTTGCCGAGTCTGATGGGTCTCCTCTTGGGGATGGGGCTCCTGGTGTTACTGCTCCGAACCCTCCTGCTCCTGGCAACATCGACCCCACAGCTCCCGCCCCCGTGGTCACCTCCGGCGGTATAGAGCGCGAGAGTGCCATGCGTGCTGCCCTTGCTCAGAATGCTCCAGCTGCTGCCGCAGTCCAACGCGCCACAGAACCTATGAGTCCTGAGCGTTACAAGAGTATTGAAGATTACTACGCAGCGCGTCAGGCTTATGCTGGCTCTGCTGATAAGCGTCGGGAGCTCATGCGCTATATGGGCGGTCAGTCTCCTGCTGTCGGCAGTCAACTGGCTAGCTGGGCGCAATCAAACCCTGCTTTAGCTTACGAATATCAGCGTCGTCAACTGGTTAACCCGGCGGCTAATCAGCAAAGCTCTGAATCCATTACGACCACTGTTGTGACTACCCCTATGGGTTCGGAGACAGCCGCAAACGCTGTGGGCAACGCTGAATCTACAGCAGATGCCGCTCTTAAAGGGACTCAAGAAGCTCAAGCTCTGAAGTATGCAACAACCCCTAATGTCCAACCCAATCTTCAACGGGTGCAGGACTTTATTCGTACTCAAGCACCGCGTGCAGCAATGTACGCCGGTTATTGATAGTAAAATAACTGCAGGATCTGCGTCGATTTAGGTAAGCATATGGCTGCACCTGTAATGGCCCCTCGAAGCTACGACTATTCTGGCGAAGCAGATCCTCGCGACATTCGTTCTTATGGTGTGTCGATGGGTTCTGCGCCGGTACAGAACGACGCGAACCTTGGCTTCCTTGGCCGCTTAAACGATATTGCTGGCAAACTTGCCCCTATCGTTGAGGCAGCTGTTGCTTTTAAGCAAGGGTATCAGGGTTACCCTTTGCCTGGCCGTGGAGTCGAAGACCCCCGTATGGCCGGTGATCGGTTTATCTTCCAAGTGCTGGAAGATATGCGAGCTCGTAACGAACAGTCCGAAGAGCGTGCTCGTATGGAGCGCGAAAGTGCTCGTGAGTCTGATTTACGCCAACGTTTAGTTCTTGCTGGGGTTGAGAAAGGAGATATCTCCTGGAAAGAAGCTCTTGATGCTTTGAAGACTGGAGGTTTTGAATCTATCAAACCTCAAGATAAACTCCCCTCACAGGCTCCTGCCCAAGGGGCACCTCAACCTAAGTAATAAGCTCACGGAGCGCACCTAATGGCCTCGACTTCGACTAACAAACAACCTTTAATGGTTGACCGCCCTTTCTTTAGGGGTGCTCGAATTAACAACAGTACACCTGTAGTTACTTCTCCTAGTAACCCAGACTTCAGCCAGTTGGTTCAGCTTGTCCGTGTGGGCGACCTTCCTTCTGAGGATGGAGCTCTTGTAGAAGATATTTTTGTTGTCTCGTCTGAAGGCTACCCGGATCGCAGCGGGGTTCGTACCGCTGCTTTTGGTGTGTATGTTTATGCACCCAACCAGGCTGCTCCCTCGACCTCAACCCCGCTGTTAGTCGGTAAGTTTCAGGTCGGTCTTTCTGGTTCAACTGATGGTTTAATCCAGCGAGTTGAGCTCCCAGCCACCGTGGCTCCCACGCCTCAGGTCGGTGATACCACGACTGTGTATCCCATCGAGCGCGGCAAGTCTGAAGCTATGTATCTCGAAAAGGGATACATTCTTTGCGTTGGCTACTTAGGCAACGGCCCTGCTGCTGTGTCTGGTGGTTTGAGCTCTTCTGGCGTTTGCATCATGGCGCAGGGCGGCTTCTATTAATTCGTGGCTAAACACAAGGGCTCAGATGACTTTGGCTGGCATACACACCAGCCAAAGAAATCGAACTTTGGTTTTAAAGCCGTTGAAGGCGCTAGCTCAAGGCATCAGCTCTCAACGCCGATGCCTTTTAAAAGGAAATTTAGACCTGACTTTAACTTAAAAGATTTCAGTATTCTTTACGACTACAACTACGCGTCTATGTGGACGCGTTGGCGTAGAGGATATGAACTTTATATGTACGCAAACCAGGCGTATGTAGGTCTGAATTACTCATTCAGATATTGGACAACAGGCACCGTGGGAGTTGGCGCTGCGCTTCCCGGTGTTTGTTACATGTACCCATCCATGAGCCAGGATATGGCTATGCGGATGGTCGCGGTCCGTCCACGCGATTCGTTTAACTTTCTTGATTTTGGATACTCAATTCAATCAGTAACACAGACAAGTGGCACAACTTATGCCGTCCAGCTATCTAGTAACTTCGGCCCTCCTATTTCTTTCTTTACAGGCGAGATACTCTCTGATCGCTTCGACTCAACTGGTGCAGAGAAAACAACTTACAACAACTATGTAGTTATAGGCGTGGGTAATGGGACTACACCGCTTACTCCTAGTTTTGCTCCAGTCTTCAATAGTATTTTTATTTCTCTCGATACAAATAACAGCTGGTCTGTTATTGATAACGAGACGTTAGCTGCACCTGCTTCTTTACCTACCCCAGGGGATTATTTCACGACTGAGATGCGATTTGGGTGTAACTGCCCAGATTATTTAGCTCGCGAAGATTTTAATCTTTACGAATACAACTTAAAGCGAAGGTATCCGTATACGTTGCCCCAGGATGCTAAGCCTGGTCAGTATGACGCAGGTAAAGATTTCTTAAGTTCTCGCGAATCAAACAGTAGGGATCTTCCTGGTTTTACCCGTGACTTTGGTTTTCTATACGTCAAACAACTTTTAAATCTTCCTAGTTACACGGATAGTAGCAAAGTTTATTCTGATCCTAATTTAATTTATTTTGCTCCTAGATGGTGTAAACATATTTATGCAACATTCTGGGATATGCAGAACAGGTTTGGTTCTGATATGTTCCCTCTCGCGTGGCTGGCTCAACCCACTGATGAACCGATGGATGATCGGTATCGAGATGAGTTTGAGATGAACTTAGCCAAGCAAACTACTTTTGATAAACGCCAACAACACCTTCGTTGGTGGGAAAAATATTCTCCTTCTCAGAATACAGTTCCGGTGCACATGATGTATCCGGATATGCACCCAACTATGGTAAAGACGCTTAACTTTGACACGTTAGCGTCTGGCACATCCACTGCAATGACTGCAAGTGGGTTTGAGATGTTTAAGATCGATGAGTATGATCCTTTTGCGCCTCCAGACCCAGGAGTTACCCCTAGGTTGGATGGTGGAATTTACAACAATGGCGTTCTTGTGAGCGGTGCCACCTTGATTTATGACGGTGGTCAGTATTCCAACGGCGCTTTAATCCCTTATCCGTCTTACCCTTCTCTAATCAACGGAGGAACTTACTAACATGGCTTCCACACCAGTAATTATCCTCACCAAGCGCAGCGGTAATTCCTCAGATAGGCCCAATACTTCGACAGTACAAGCCGGCGAAACGGCTATGAGTTTTGGTGCAGCTGATCCTGGTCTTTACTTCAAAGACTCAGCTGGAGCCATTCGTAAGTTTGGATCGAATCACTACGGCACAACTGCACCTAACTCAACCCCCGTTGGCTCTGTGGGAAATTCAGTCGGTGAAACCTGGGCCGACTCTTCTACCTCAAATTATTATTTGAAAGTGTGGACTGGAAGTGTTTGGCAAAAAGTCGGTGCTGGGTTCGCCGACTCAGCGACAAGTGCTAACTCAGCTAATACAGCTAACACAGCAGTATCTGCAACAGTAGCTAGCGGAATTGCAGTCGTTAATGCCCTTCCGCCAGCTTCGCCTGGTTTGACTGTTTATTTAAATTCTGGTGTGAGTGGGCTTTATGTCTCCGCTAATGGCGGCTGGATCCTCACATAGATCCACGAAGCGTGGCTTTTAACATCCAAGCCCCTTTGAACAACCTGCCGCAAGTATCAGCAGCATAATTTTCAACATCGGGAGCGCCAGTTTCTCGTGCTGCTTCGACAAGATCTTTTGCAAGCATCGCCCCAGCTTCAAGATTCTTGGTGTACAGCGTCAGACCTTCGCGTGCATCGTAGGTCTTCACAGACGGAAACTTTTTATAAGCATCGAATAGGCCACACTGACACATCGGCATTAGATAGTCCATGCTGCGGACTAGCTCAGCCAGAGTGTCGAAGTCTCCAGTGTGCTGCTCGTACTGCCCTTTTAAGAATTCGTGAACAGCTAAGAAATTGGAGCACTCTACATTTAAATGGAGTAGGTGAGCTTGGATGTTTAATTGATATAAATAAGAGGCGAAGGAGACCATCTGATAAGCAAGGTTATCAGGCGTGGCCTCCTTCGTGAGAATGAGCTCCTCCTTGACAATTTCTTGAGTCGGAGCCTGAGCTGCGCTTTGGAAAATGTTTGCTAAGGAGGAGTTCATGGCTACGTATCAGACAGCGCAAGCAGCGCTTTCTTCTACTTTAGCCTCTTCTTCGTTAGAACTTAGATAAGCCTCAAGTGCGTCTTTGTTGATGCGATAGAGGGACTTGGCTCCGTTGGGCTGGAGGTTGACGAAGATGCCCTTAGGCCAGCCACCGGGCTGGTTGGATTCGGTCAGAGAGATACGCTTACGTACAAAGCCTGCAGAGCAGTTCAGCAGCTCAGCGGTCTGGGCGATTGTCAAGAGCCTTGCGGATTCCATTTAATGTGGCGTTGTGAATGAAGACAACGCGAAAAGGTTAGCAGGAATCTTCATGAAGTGAATCTGTGATTCTTGGCTTAAGGTTAATTTTAGGTTTCAACCCGGTAGACTAGGGGGACGCATTAGACCAGGGCCATGGCGATCCGCATCGCTGGTGAGATTTTCAAGGGCTACAACCAGCCTCGGCGGGACTCGGATGGCGGTAAAAAGTTCGCTGTGGCGGCCAAGGAAGGCGACGAAGTGCGCTTGGTTCGTTTTGGAGATCCCAATATGACAATCAAAAAGCATATTCCAGAACGTCGGGAGAACTTTAGAGCACGTCATAACTGCGATAATCCTGGCAGTAAACTGAAAGCTCGTTATTGGGCGTGCAAAAGTTGGTGAGCCTTAGGCGAAATTATGATTTGATTTAAACTGAGATTAGATGCACTTCGGGCGGTGAGAGACGAGAGAGAGCAGCTTCACGTCGGCCTGACTTTGGAAGATGATTTCACCTTGACACGGTTGAAGAACGCCGCTCACGCACTCAAGGGAGAAGATCGAGATCAGTATTTATGGAAAACAATTTTTAGATTTGTATGCCGCGAACGAGCTTTTAAATCAGTTATGGAAGAAATTGGCGTGGTTATTGACACTAATATAGATATATTCGACGAAGAAGAGGATGAGTGATCTTATAAGCCCCAACGCTCGTCGTTGGTTAAATCTGCTTTCTTACGCTGAAGGCACTTGGGGAGGTTCTGCGCCACGTTACGACATTACGTTTGGTTATAAACCAATAAAAGATCTCAGTCGTCACCCGAACCAAGTGGTTCAAGGTGGTAAGTATTCGAGTGCAGCGGCAGGTGCTTATCAGTTCATGCCTAGCACTTGGGCTGGTGTAGCCAAACAGCAGGGACTTAAAGATTTCGGACCGAAATCTCAAGATATTGCTGCGTTAGCACTGATTCGCGCAAAAGGGGTAGACCCTGATCGAGATCCGATCACTAAAGACACTGTTGCTAAGTTATCGGGAACTTGGGCTTCTCTCCCTACGCTGCAAGGAAAGAGTGCTTATGGACAGCCTGTAAAGAGTTTTGAATCGCTACGTCAGTTTGCTGAAAAACAAGGAGCTTCTACGGCCGCAGCACCACAAGCTACCTCTGAGCAAACTACAGCTTCTAAAACTTCTGGACTCGGGCAAGTATTGCTAAATAAATTCATCGACATGATGGGTGCGATGGGAGGCCGTGGATTTGGCCAACGCTCTGCTCTGCCAACTCCAGGAATGCCGGATTATTCTGAAAGTTCTATTAGCCCAGGACAGCAGGAAATTGGGGTGTTATTAGATGCGTATAAAGGGCGTAAAAATACTGAACAGTACCAACAAGCTGCTGAACAAGATCTGGCACGAAATCTTCGAGGTAACGTAGCGGCTGCTGAAGCAGCTAAAGCTGAACTCTTAGCTCAAGCTTTAGGTGCTTTTGGTGCTCCTTCCTCTGTTATTTAAACGTATAATCAATAGAGGTTAGTGCGTTACCAATGAATCCCTTTGCTGCTGGGGTTGATGTACCGGTAAGCCTAATATTTTCTGGAATGGCTTTTGATCCCGGCAAAACGACTATTTCCTGATTCAACCACCGAGCACAAACATGGCCGCCACTGCTGCTGATTTTCCGAATACTTCTTGGAAGAATTATTCGGAGCCAGTTTCTTCCGCTGCTGGAGAAGGGAAGATTGGATTTTCAGGAGCTCCAGTAGGGAGTGTAGCTGGCGCTTTCGATTTAAATAACTTAACTCGTTTAGCTGGGAGTCTTGGCAGTCTATTCGGAAGTGGATCTAATTCTATTGAAGACTATATAAAACAAGCTACAAAAACACTCAAACAAGAACAACGTAGAACTACAAAAAAGATTAATACTCGCATCGAAAATATCTATCCCGAGCTCACCGGTATGACGGGTGAGGAAGCTTTAAATAAGTATTACGATGCTTTTGCTAATACTGTTGCTGACGTAACTGCTCAAGGTCGTGCAGATCTAGGAGTTACCCCTGATATTTCAGCTGAGTATGATCGCTTAAATAATCGAGTTCAAAATATTCAAAATCAATATTCTTTAGCTGGTCGTTTAGGTGGCTACGAAAAGCTAGCACTCGACCCCCCCGTGGTTTCGATGGATGCTGCCTCTATTCGAAATGTTGCTGATTGGGTAGACCCTACCAGTAATCAGATTAAGAGTAAGTATAAGGCAATGTATGATTATCAAGATCCTCAAAGTCAGCAGTTTATTTACGGATCCCGTAATACTGCTGATGCTATCGGTCGTTATTACAATACAAGTGGTGATGTATCTGGTCTGATGAACTACGGCGGCCTTGGTTGATGCGTAGCATCAATAAACTAAGCATAGAAAAACGAGCAGAAAGTTACGGTCGGCGTCGTCAACACCATGTCGACCGTGATCCTTCTTTTCATCGGTTTGCCGGAGAGTTATTCGGTATAGAACTTCGTGATAAAAATCGACAACAAGAAATAAAAGCTAGGCAAAGACTACAGTCCATGCGTGGCGTAGGCTTAGGTTTTGGCGAGAGAGATCAGTTCGGCCCAGATGATTCTTGGGACACGAAAGATCCGATTAAATATACACCCTCCCAAGCGTACTAAAGTATTCAGCAAAAGTCTGTATACTTTGTTCGTAATTAGATCTAGGTGGTAAGTGATAAACGAAACCAAGTACTTTGGTTTCTATTGGCTCTAAATTTTTTTCTTTAAGTAGCTTAGGTTTATTGGCTAATACACAAAGAGGAAAGTCAAAATTTATCTTTTGTGTAACTAGAAGAGCAACCTCAGAAGAAGTTAAAAAAACTACCGCCTGTTCAAATTCGTTGTGAAGCCATTTGCGATAGCAAAGTTCTAACCAGATCCTCTGGGCTGACTTCTTAAATCGGTAATTCTTTTGGAAAAGCCGCGTATTTCTTGGTTGCTCAGTTCCAGCCAAGGTGCTTCTTGGAGGAAACAGATAAACATTCTTGGCCTTCCACGGTTGAATTAGACCATTTTCACGCCAAGTGAAATAACGCTCAGCTTGAATCACTGAGTTAGCAGCTTCACTTGAAGCTGGGTCCAATTCAATCGAGCCTCCGAAGAAAGCAGCCGTGGTTGCTATTAAATCTGCAGGTGAGACGAAGTCATCATCAGAGAATGAGACTGTTTGAAAGCTCATCGATTTTTTTATTAGCCTCGATTGGATCAATCAAGTGGATTGCGATTTCATTCGATTGAACCATCGCTACTAGAGCAAGATCTGATTCGGATTCTTTTTCTATAACCTGAATTACTTTTGCGAATAAAGCTTCCGCTTTTTCATCCATTCCTTCTTGTGCTACTGCGAGGTCGTTTTCAAGTTCTTCTTTAGTTAGATATTTTGAGTTCTCCGGATCTTCTGGGTTGAATATCAAGATACCTTCGCCTCTTGCGGCTCGGTTCTCGAAATAAAGTCGTGTGATATCAGAAAGAATAGTGCGGACTACGCCTGCACTAATCATGCGCTCTGTTTCATTACCCCCAAAGAGGTTTTTGATCAAAGCGGTTGCGCCGCGAGAAAGGTCAGACATTGGTGAAATTTTTCCATGCGGCTTCCATAACCGCGTGTGGATCATACAGAAACTTAGAGGAGTTTCGCTCAGTAGGGTCTACTTTGCAATAGTGCTTACCCTCTACAAGCCCAGAGGTTCCTCCTGAAACAATCCCTTGGTGTATTAATTTATCTATAGCTACTGATGGGATATTTAGCCGTTGGCTGATGGTCTTTTTGCTTACAAATGCACTTGTTGTTTTTCCTTCCTTTTGAGAAACCAATAACTGAAGTGAAATGTCGATACTGGTGAGTGCTTCTCGAATCGTTTTGATTTCTTTAAGCGTTTGATCCATGTAAATAAGAGAGGGGCTCCTCTTGATCACCTGGCGCCAGGCAACCAGAGCGAATTACTGCTGGTCGGAAAAGGCTAAAACGAACACAGCACCCCTCAAACCACTGCGGCCTTTGTTACGCAGAGGTCTGTCTAGTCTAAGAGTGCTGAGGCTTTTGTCTCGAAGTCGGCTGGGTCCTCAATGAGAAGTGCGATCAGTTTATCAAGCTTAGAGGCGGTGTCAACCACATTAGGGGTGTTCTTGATTAACCAGTAACTATATGCGTTTAATAGGTAATAATGTGTTTGCTTAGCTTTAAGGGCGCCAACTTTCCAGCGCTCAAAATCAAAAGCGTTGCTGTGGCGACTAGATCCTGTTTTGAGTTCAAGTTCTCGGATTTCTATTTGAAGCTCGATATCCTTGATTGTGTATTCAAGTGAACTAATTTTCGCTTGACAGTCTTTAAAGCTGGCAGGCGGCTGGTTGTCTGTGTAGATCCAGCCTGGAAGATTTTCAATGCGAAATTCTTCTTCCCAAAGGCAAGGCCGCTTCAGCTCAGTCGAAGAGCTCTGTGAGTATGCGGGCGATGTGTACGTTGTAACAACCATTTAAACAATAAAGTGAGTGTTGCTCGAAAGAAGTTTTAATTACGAGGTCTAGTTGAATTAACTGCCTCAAGTGATTGCGGACTGCGCTCGTCGATTGACCGACTACTTCGGCAATCTCCGAAATACTAGCAGGCATAATCTGCTGTAAATCGAGAATTAAGCCACTGTGGCGAGTAATTGCTTGGATGCGGCCCTGATGCCTTGGATTGTGGAAAGCGATAATTTCGTTCCGTGCTTCTCTTGTAAAACCTTTTGCGTGATCTTTGCTGAAATACCCAGCTCTTGAAGATGCTGTATCAGCTTTTCGATTTGAGGGGTAGCCTTTTGATTCGGGCTCGGTGTGATACATAAGTGGTATGGGTTGATACAGAATGGATTAGAGCACCTAGAGCGCACGTAGTCACTTGATCTTAGTTTTGTTTTAAAGAACGCTTCATAGATGAATCGCCTAGTACGCGTGCACTGGCCGTCATCCTCACTGTAAGTGAAGCCTCGATCCTCTGGGTACTCGAGATGCTCAACTCTGTCGATCAGAGGACGGTGCCGCTCAAGCCAAGCGTGAAGACGCCCAGCCCGACTAGAGGTGCTGGCTAGCTCAAGCCTGCACACCTCACAAGCCTGGACAAGGTCGTGAGGTAGGCGTAGACGCTTGCGGAAAGCCGCAGGGACCAGTAAAGGCTCAGACCTACCGCAAAGACAGCGCCAAGCTGAGACGTCTGCGTAGTGCTCGACGTGCCAGTGACCGAGTCTCTCGATCGTCTCAGGAGCACCTGTGGGAGTCGGCGAGTCCGTGTCGTCCAGGTCTAGGAGACCTAGTAACGCAACTGCCCGCAGGTTTAAAGCCATGCCAAGGGTCGCATCTTGGGCGCATCGTAGCACCGAGGGTGCTTCAGGGACTGTTAAAAGACTATGGAGCTCACAGAACTCACAGAAAGCACAGAAGGGTAGCTGGCGCAGAACCTCATAGGATTAATACTTTCTTTTTTTAGGGATTCCAATACGAGACTGGGTTGAGACACAGCTTTTTATCTTTATTGAGACGTCTCCTTAATGTTTCCTGAGTAGTTTTACAAGAAACTAACTAAGTACGTTTATCTAAATTTAATTCAAATAATTTATCTCTCTCAACAACGATCCAGTTTCGTTGAGAACGTCAACTTCCACAAAAAGTTTCAAGGGGATTTTTTTGAAGAGAGTATCCAAAAGCAACCGGCCAGCCCGTGGATTTGTTATATCTTTAAAAAGATGTAGACTTTGTGAAACGTAGAGGTGCTTTGTGTCAAAGACTACCGTCCAGCCCGTAGAAGAGATTACTTGGGAAGGCTTGCGTCGTAGAGCTACTGTGCTCGGTATCCCTGCCTGGAAACTTGCGGAGAGTTTTGCCGTGCATGAACGAAATGGCGAGCTCATATTTAAAGTTTCTGGCAGTAGCACAAAGACGTAGAATTTAATCTCTCTCGGTTAAACTGGAGAATACGGGAGGGATTACGTTTTTAGATGACTGAAACTAACGTACCCGCCTGTCCACTTCACGGTGCGCTTCCTCGTGCTCTCCACCCAGAGAATTTCGAAGGGATCGTAACCGTAATTGAAGAACTTATTGAAACGGTAAGCGGTGTGGGGACTTTAAGTTACTCCAGGTGCCCTTATGGGTATTCTTATAACTTTGAGGGAGTAGTCCGAGCTTTAGAAGACTTAAACGTCAGCGTTAGTGGCATAAACCTTGGTTTCCCAGACCCTGCTGGTAGCGGGATTATTGGAGGTTCTGGAATTCACGTTGAGTACAGTGGAGGTTACGGAATTATTGAGAGCCAGATTACTCAGGTTTGGCCTGGTTCTGGTGTAACTCCTGTTTACAGCGGCGAAGGTACAGTTTTTGATGTAAATCTCCTAGGTTTTGCTGGTGTAGATGTTCTATACAGCGGCACTTATATTCAAGTTTCTGGAACCAAAGACCAGGCTGTAGCTGTTGTTAGTGGTCTTATTGGCGGCGAAGGTATAACGATTGTTGCAAGCGGCGACACGGCAGTTGTCTCTACCGATTTAGTTGGCCAAGGCTCCGTTAACTTCTCCTACAACAATGCTGGTGTTGGTGTCATATCCGGACAAGCTCAACAGCTACTAGTTGCTGGGTCTGGTACTAGTGTCCGTTCGAGCGGTGACTATCAGATTGTCGATGTCGGCGTTCTTGGCGGCGGACTAACTGATGTTACTTACTCTGGTTCGTTTATTACCGTTGATGGCGGAACTACGTTAGTCGCCGGATCGGGTACAAGCGTTCGCACCAGTGGCGACTATCAAATTGTTGATGTCGGTATTCAAGCCGGCTCCAACATGAGCGTTGTCTACTCAGGTCAGTTTGTTGGATTGGCCAGTTCCGCCAGCGCAGGCTCCGCTGTGGTGACTGTATCTGGTGATCCTGGTTTCAACTACATAGGCGGTTCACTCTGGTTTGACACTAACGAGGGCCGTCTGTTTGTTTATGCGTCTGGTAACGGCATAGAAGAACCTGATTGGTATGTAGCTAACGCCGAAGCTCTAGCTATTAAGAGTGAAGTGCCACCTTCAGGCACTGGTGGATTTAACGCACCACCGTTAGACGGAACCCTCTGGTTCAATACCTTGATGGGTTCACTCTTTGTTTACGATTCAACAACAAGTGGTTGGTATGAGTCCGCAGCATCCAGAACTCCTGTATATGACTCGGTAGCTCCCGTTGCTGCTGTTGACGGCACCTTGTGGACCGATTCGGGCACTAACATTATTCGCGTTTGGGATGGGTCTATCTGGGCAGATGTCACTGCTAGCGGTAGTCCTTATATTCCGCCTCCTGTTCCTTCTGGTTTAGATGCTGAAGCCGAAGGGGAAGTGATTGGCCTAATCATGGGTCTGAGCTAAATTGGCGCTTTCGATCTGAGGTTGATGTCCAAACCCAAAACCACAACGCTTATTGTCAAAAAGTTAAAAAAGACTCACCAGGGTCAAGGTCGTCACTCGAAGCCGTCACATGGCCGTAAACTCAGCCGTGGACAAGGACGCTAGAGTTTATTTATCTGCACGTGATTAGTTGTGCTTTTATCTTTTGTAGCTCAGCAACCTATACAAGTAGGTGATGCAGTTGCTGTAAGCACTACAGTATCAGGTCAGATAATTCCAGCTAATCCGTCTGGTTTAGTTTCAGCCAGTGTCGTAGGTGTAGCTATAGACACAGTGAGTGCTGGAGGCCTTTGCAGAGTTGTTAGTGACTCTGCGGCCTCCGTTTACTCCTCTCTTTCTCCTGGTTCGAGTTATTACTTAAGCCCTAGTGGAGGCTACGTAGTTAATTACGCGACATACGTTACAGAGTTTTATCAACTCGGTGTGTCTAGCTTGTATTTAACTCAACTGGGCATAGCTGTCAATCAAAGCTCTATTCGCGTGAACCCAAGTGAGCCTAAGCTCGTCGTCAGTGGTTACTTGTAAGACGTTGTAGAATTAAAAACATCGCGTGGTTGTTGTCGGTGTCAAACAGGTCGATCTTCAACCGTAATTACACTAGCTATCAATCCGATGGTACTACCGTATTCTTAGCGAACGGTAGGGGTGTTGTTACAAATCCTGCTCCTGAGATAACTCTAGTAGCGGGAGCTGCATTAGTTGCCGGTGCTTGCGTAGCAGCTAGTGGTAATTATGTAATCCCGGCCACTGCTTTGAGCGGTAGCCCAACTTATGCGTTCTCTCCTATAGGGTTTGCTCAGAGTTCAGCTACTGTTGGTAACCCAGTTGTAATA
>Ga0315901_10002397_pt1 | contig 25753 bp, 19 predicted proteins | sample LakEriMetagenome_10_FD_203761 | JGI IMG/M metagenome (GOLD analysis project Ga0315901, IMG submission 203761) | Freshwater fungal communities from buoy surface, Lake Erie, Ohio, United States - Buoy 2 MA116 | ecosystem: Environmental > Aquatic > Freshwater > Lake | place: USA: Lake Erie, Ohio...
CGCTTGCCCTTCCGGCAAGCCTGGTGGCCCAACCCTGCGATCCGCAGTACCGGTCCACTGGCCAGCAGTGCAACGACCAGATCAACACGATCACCACGGCTGTGCCGTTCCTGATGATCTCGCCCGATAGCCGTGCCGGTGGCATGGGCGATGGTGGCGTGGCCGTTTCCGCCGATGCGAACGCCATCCACTGGAACCCCTCGAAGCTGGCCTTTGCCGAGCACGATGGCGAGTTCACCATGAGCTACAGCCCCTGGTTGCGCAATCTGGTGCCCGATATGAGCCTGGCCTATCTGGCCGGGTACAAGCGGCTTAGTAATAAGAAGAGCGCGATCGGTGGTTCGCTCCGCTATTTCAACCTGGGCAGCATCCTGTTCACCGACCAGAACGGTTCCACCATCCGCGATTTCAAACCGGCCGAGTTCGCTGTGGACCTGGTCTTCGCGCAGCAGTTCAGTGAGCACTTCTCCGGCGGTGTGGCCATCCGCTACATCAACAGCAACCTTACCGGTGGCATCAGCGTGCAAGGGGCCAACACCAAGGCCGGCCAGAGCGTCGCGGCCGATGTATCGATGTTCTACACCAAGCCGGACATGCAGGTGGGTGACAAGGATGCGACCTTCAGCTTCGGCCTGAACATTTCCAACATCGGGGCGAAAATGTCCTACTCGGAGACCGCTGCGCAGAACTTCATCCCCATCAACCTGCGCCTCGGTCCTGCGTTCACGCTGGACCTGGACAAGTACAACAAGCTCACCTTCGCCTTTGATGTGAACAAGCTGTTGGTGCCTACGCCACCCGTGTACCAGTTGGACGAGAACGGTGCGCTGATCCTGGACCCTGCCACGGGTGAGTATGTGATCGCCAGCGGCAAGAACCCCAACGTGGGTGTGGCCACCGGCATGATCCAGTCCTTCTCCGATGCTCCCGGCAACGTGAGCTACGATGACAATGGCAACATCATTGTCGAGGACGGCAGCCGAATGCGGGAGGAATTTCGCGAGATCAACATCGGGGGCGGCCTGGAGTACTGGTATGCCGAGCAGTTCGCCTTCCGTACGGGCTATTTCTGGGAGCACTACACCAAGGGCAATCGCAAGTACGTGACCCTTGGCGCCGGCGTTCGCTACAATGTGTTCTCCCTCGACCTGAGCTTCCTGATCGCGAACACGGCCCGCAGCCCGCTGGCCAACACGTTGCGCTTCACGCTCGGTTTCCGTTTCGACAAGGGCAAGAAGAAGCCCACGGCCGAATAATGGTCCGTGTAGGCTTCGGCTACGACGTGCACCGCCTTACCGAGGGCCGCGAGCTCTGGTTGGGCGGTGTGCTTATTCCGCATACCGTGGGGGCCTTGGGGCATTCAGATGCCGACGTTCTCCTGCATGCCGTGTGCGATGCCCTCTTGGGCGCCGTGGCCCTGGGTGATATCGGGTTCCATTTCCCCGACACCGATCAGCGCTGGAAGGGCGCCGACAGCAAGGTGCTGTTGAAGGCCGTGGTGGACCTGTTGCACGAGCGCGGCTGGGAGGTGGGCAATGTGGACGCCACCCTGGTGCTGGAGCGCCCCAAGATCATGCCCCATGTACCCGCGATGCGTGCCACCATGGCCCCGCTGTTGGGCGTGGGCGAGGATGCCGTGAGCATCAAGGCCACCACCAACGAAAAGATGGGTTTCGTGGGCCGCGAGGAAGGCGTTTGTGCCTACGCCGTGGCCTTGGTGCAGCGCCGTAGCTGATCCCTCGATTCAATCATCACCGTTGTCCGGTGCCAGCTCAGTGAACGAGCCGTGGCCCTGTTCATCCTCGAAGTAGAACACCCGCAGCTGCGCCGTGTCCTTCAGCAGGTCGATCTTGCCGATCTCCACCCGGCTCACCTTAACGCCCAGTCGGTCGTGCAGGTCGGCATAGAGCTGCACCCGGTTGGCCGGTTTGATCAGCTCGATGCGCTCGTAAATGATCTGCTTCATGGCCTCGTGGCGCGTCAGCCACAGGTGCTCCAGCGCATAGGTCATCACCAGGATCATGCCGTCGGTGAACACCAGTTCGGCCACGCTCACCTTCTTGCTCGCCAGCGAATTGATCACCGCAATGGTGATCACCGCGAAGAGGTAGGTCATGTCCTTGATGCTGATCTGCTCGGTGCGGTAGCGCAGCACACCGAAGATGGCGAACAGTCCGAACGCGAAGCCGATGCTGAGCTTCACACTGTTCAGCAGCACGCACAGGAAGAAGATCAGCACATTGAACAGGAAGTAGGTGAAGAGGTAGTCCTTCTTCCGGTGGATGGGGTAGTAGATGACCCGGATAAGAATGAACAACACCAGCGCGTTCAGACCGAACTTGAACAGGAGCTCCCACATATCATTGTGGAACACGGGCATTCCGAAGATCTTCATCACGTTTCGTTCTGTCTTGGGTTTCAGGCCGCGTTGCGCAGCCGCTGCAATTGGAGGAGGACCTCCTTGAAGGCGTTGTGTTTCACCGGACGCTCCAGCAGGAGCATGCCCACGCAATACTTGCTCATCCCGGCCGGGCGTATGCCCCGTTCACGCATCCGTTTCACGAACGGTGAGCTTCTGTTGGCGCGTTCCTGCTTCAGTTCGGCCACCACGATGGGCCCGAGCGGGCGCTGCCCTTTCGGATCGCTGAAGCTCAGGCCAATGTCCATGGTGAGGCGCTCGGGCGTGTGCCGGTTCACGAAGGTGTAGCGCGTGAAATGGTTCCAGAGGGAAGGCACCAGCACCTCCGCCTTTCCTGTTGCCCTGTGTACAAAGGCCAGTTGTTCGGCCGAGAGCTGCTCGGGAATGGCCTCCACCCGGATGCGTGCCTTGTCCGTGCGTCCACCACCGGTCTTCCGTTTCACTTCCAGGAACACCAGGTCGCTGCCGATGTATTCACGGAACCGCACCTTGCTGCGGAACGTGCGCCGGTTATGATGGTCGCGGAAGTGCTGCAGGTCGGGCGTATCGAAGTAGAGACTGCGGTAGGCACTGCCCGAGGAGCCGTTCACATGCAGCAGCCGGTAATCGGGCGCCATGGCCTCCAACAGGCCGGGCAGGGTGCCTGTAGCGAACACGTACTTGGTGTCCACACGGTTCTGCAGCTTCACACTGTCCATTTCGGTCAGCGTGATGGGCTCGAAGCGTTGAAGGATGCTGTTGAGGTCGGTCACGGGAGGGAGCAAGGCTGCCAAAACTACGGTTCGTGCGGGGTTGGGACGTTGAAGGGTACGCCGGGTTCAATACGGCAGGGTGTAATTTCGACGCCCTTTGTCCGGATCCCCATGAAACACGGTACGGTGACGATCACCTTCACGGAGCACGCCAGCTCAGACGCCCTCTCCGCCGCTGACCAGCAGTTGGTGCGGGATGCCCATGACGCCGCGCTGCGGGCCTACGCGCCTTATTCGCGGTTCAAGGTGGGGGCCGCGTTGCGCATGGGCGATGGCCGCACGGTGACCGGCAACAACCAGGAGAACGCTTCCTTTCCGGCGGGTATCTGTGCCGAGCGGACCGCCCTGCACGCCGCCATGTCCGCCCAGATCGATGGCCGGGTGGAGGTGATGGCGATCATCGTTCCCTCGGCCAAGGGAGAACGTCCGGTGGCGCCCTGTGGCATCTGTCGGCAGGCCCTGTTGGAGCAGGAGTTCCGGCAGGGAGGCCCCATGCGCCTGCTGATGGCCGTGCCGGGCGGTGCCGTGGTGGAACTGGCCAGCGCGAAGGACCTGTTGCCTTTCTCTTTCGACGCCACCTTCCTGAACCCTTGAAAGGGCGCAAGGCTGGCGGGCCACGGTCTATATTTGCGCCCTCACGAACGCGTCCTGCATGACCACCAAGACCGCTTCCCCCGGGAAGCCGAAGAAGACCGCTGAAGGGCCTGCCCAAGGCACCTTCGACAAGGCCACCTACCTGCATTGGTTCAAGGAGATGATGCTGATGCGTCGCTTCGAGGAGAAGTGCGGCCAGCTCTACACCATGCAGAAGTTCGGTGGGTTCTGCCACCTCTACATCGGTCAGGAGGCCATCCTGGCGGGCATGAGCACCTCCATCCGGAAAACGGACCGCATCATCACCGGCTACCGGGACCATGCCCACCCGCTCATGCTCGGCGTGCCCGCGAAGAACGTGATGGCCGAGCTCTACGGCAAGCTCACCGGCACCAGCAAGGGCAAGGGCGGAAGCATGCACTACTTCGACAAGGAGCGCAACCTCTTCGGGGGGCACGGCATCGTGGGCGGGCAGATCGGCCTGGGGGCCGGCATCGCCTTCGCCGACAAGTACCGCGGCGAGGACCACGTGACCCTGTGCATGATGGGCGACGGCGCCGTGCGCCAGGGTATCCTGCACGAGACCTTCAACATGGCCATGACGTGGAAGCTCCCGGTGATCTTCATCGTGGAGAACAACAACTACGCGATGGGCACCAGTGTGGAGCGCACCAGCAATGTGCACGACCTCAGCCGCCTTGGCGAGAGCTACGACATGCCCGGCCTGGGCGTGAACGGTATGCGCTGCGAGGATGTGCATGACGCCATCGCCATGGCCTGTGAACACGTGCGCGCCGGCAACGGGCCGTACCTGCTCGACATCAAGACCTATCGCTACAAGGGGCACAGCATGAGCGACCCCCAGAAGTACCGTTCCAAGGAAGAGGTGGAGGAGTACAAGAAGCAGGACCCCATCGAGACCGTGCGCGAGACCATCCTGAAGAACAAGTGGGCCAAGGAAGCCGAGCTTGAGGCGATCGATGAGGCCATCAAGCGGGAAGTGGAGGAGGCCGTGAAGTTCGCCGAGGACAGCCCCATGGCCACTGAGGAGGAGCTCTACAACGACGTGTATTTCGAGAAGGATTATCCATTCGAGAAGGACTGACCAACACCTGCGCCGGGCTACGGCGTTTTAGACATGGCCGAGATCGTACGCATGCCCAAATTGAGCGACACCATGACCGAAGGGGTGGTGAGCGCATGGCACAAGAAGGTGGGGGACAAGGTGAAGAGCGGCGAGGTGCTTGCCGAGATCGAGACCGACAAGGCCACCATGGAGTTCGAGAGCTTCACGGACGGTGTGCTGTTGCACATCGGGGTGGAGAAAGGCAGGACCGCACCTGTTGACAGTGTACTGGCCGTGCTGGGCAAAGAGGGGGAGGACATCACCGCCCTGCTCGCTGATGCCGCGAAGAGCGCACCCACTGCTGCGCCGGCCGCAGCCCCTGCTGCTCCTGCGGCGGCTCCTGCGCCGATCGTTGCTCCGGTGGCTGCTGCCCCGGCGCCCGCTCCCGTTGCTGCTCCCCGCCCAGCACCTGTTGCCGCGCCAGCGCCCGCAGTGTCCTCCAACGGCCGTGTGCATGCCAGTCCGCTCGCTCGCCGCCTTGCCGAGGAAAAGGGCATCGACATCGCCCGTGTGAAAGGCAGTGGCCCCGAAGGGCGCATCACTAAGCGCGATGTGGAAGGCTACACCGGTGGCGGCATGGCCTACGCTGGTCCCCAAGTGGAGAGCTTCGAGGAAGTGGCCGTGAGCCAGATGCGCAAGACCATTGCCCGTCGCCTGGCCGAGAGCAAGTTCACCGCGCCGCATTTCTACCTCACACTGGAGATCGACATGGCCCGCGCCATGGAGGCCCGCGAGGCCATCAACAAGCACATTGCACCGGACAAGATAAGTTTCAACGACCTGGTGATCAAGGCCGCTGCCGTGGCCCTGAAGCAGCACCCCAAGGTGAACAGCAGCTGGCTCGGCGACCGCATCCGCACCAACCACCACGTGCACATCGGCGTGGCCGTGGCCGTGGAGGAAGGCCTGCTCGTCCCCGTGGTCCGTTTCGCCGATGGCAAGCCCCTGCGCACCATCGGTGCCGAGGTGCGCGACTACGCCAGGAAGGCCAAGGAGAAGAAGCTGCAGCCTCAGGACTGGGAGGGTAACACCTTCACCATCTCCAACCTGGGCATGTTCGGCATCGAGGAGTTCACCGCGATCATCAACCCGCCGGATGCGTGCATCCTGGCCGTGGGCGGCATCGTGGAGAAGCCCGTGGTGCGCAATGGCGCCATTGTGCCCGGCCACACCATGAAAGTGACCCTGAGCTGCGACCACCGTGTGGTGGACGGTGCCACGGGTGCGGCCTTCCTCAACACCTTCAAGCAGTTGCTGGAGGAGCCGGCCTTGTTGCTTGGGTTGGGGGCGATCTGAGGCCTTCCGGTGGTAAAATGGGCTCCCTATCTTGAGCGACCATGGCCGCCGATAGACCCACCATCCACCATTCCACCGAAGGTCTTTCGCGGCCCGAAGTGATCGTTCTGCTCTTTCAGGCATTCCGTTCGCTCAAGTGGGGCGTGGAGCACCTGCATCCCATGCGCGTGGTGGCCAAAACACCGGCCACAGGCTTCGCCAAAGGAGAGGATGTGGTGATCGAGTTCGATGATCGTGGCTTCACGGCCTTGAGCAAACCATCGGAGTGGAGCCCTTTTGCGAAGAATAAGCGCCATCAGGTCAATCTCGAGAAGCTCATCGATGCCTTCGCTGAAGCGCGGGTTTCCACCACGCCCGAAGTGATGGCCGCGGAACTGAAGGAGCTCGAGGAGAGCGGCGTGATGCAACTGGATGCGAGCACCTCCCACGCGAACGAGTTCCACTGGAAGGACATCGGCTCCGTTCTCATCCCACGCCGTGACTTCTTCGCCACGCCGTTGTTGCTCGACATCAGTGTGCTCGTGTACATCGGGATGGTGGCCACGGGCATTCACTTCATGTCGCCCACTGGTGAGGACCTGCTGAATTGGGGCGGCAACTACCGCGCGGTCACAATGTCCGGCGAGTGGTGGCGCCTGCTCACCTGCTGCTTCGTTCACATCGGCGTGATCCACCTGCTCTTCAACATGTACGCCCTGCTGATGGTGGGCCTGCAGCTCGAGCCCCTGCTCGGCAGTACGCGTGTGATCGCGTTGTATGTGATCACGGGGATATTCGCCAGCGTGGCCAGTCTTTGGTGGCACGACAATACCGTGAGCGCCGGTGCCTCGGGCGCCATCTTCGGGCTATACGGCGTGTTCCTGGCGTTGCTCACCACCGACCTGCTGCACAAGGAGGTGCGCCAGCAGTTGCTCTCCAGCATCGGGGTCTTTGTGGTGTACAACCTGATCTACGGTTTGAAGGGCGGCGTGGACAATGCCGCGCACATCGGCGGATTGCTGAGCGGCGTGGTGATGGGCTTTGCGCTGTATCCTGCCCTGCGCAAGCCCGAAGCGTCCGGGCTGCAGTGGGTTTCCATGGCCGCTCCAACGGTGCTGTTGGTCCTGGCCGGTGGCTGGGCCGTAGGGTCGCTGCCGGCCGACGATCACGTGTTCGAGGCCCGCATGGCCGATTTCACGCGCATGGAGGAGGAAGGCCTGGCGATGTTCCGGCTGGGCGACGAGGGCACCGCCGAACAGCAGCTCGTGCTGTTGGACGAGCGCAGTGCACCGGCCTGGGATAGCGCGGTGGCCTTGTTGGAAGGAACGCTCACGCTGGAGCTTTCATCCGAAGTGGCGTATCGTCGCGACCGCCTGCTGGACTATGCTCGTGAACGCTCATTGAGCACCGGGCTCATCCGCCAGTCGCTCACCACACCGAGCGTCGAGTTGGACAGTGCGGTGCAGCAGAGCTTCGCACGCATCGATTCCATGTTCACCGAGATGCAGTAGCGCTCGTTCACACGAACGATTGCCGCTCTTGCGTTCACTGCACGCTCAATACCTTCAGTTTCCATGCGCCTTGCACCGTTCTGCCTGTTCGTGATCGCTCTTGTCGCCACTTCCTGCGGAGGAAGCCAGCACGCGAGCAGTACCGCCTATTCCAATGCGCGCTACCTCGCCGATGGTAAGTCGCAGTATGCGCCCGGTGAGCGTGTGGTGCAATACGCGGCCACGCTGGAACTGAAGGTGAAGGAGGCCGACAGCACCAATGTGCAACTGCGGGCCATCGCTGAGAAGCATCAAGGCTACGTGGTCTCCCTGGCCGATGGTCGATCGGTGATCCGTGTGAAGCAGCCGGAGCTGGCCGCAGCCGTGGATGAGGTGGCCGCACTGGGCAAGTTGCGCTCCAAGGCCTTCAAGGGCGAGGATGTCACGGAGCAATACGTGGACCTCAATGCCCGGCTTGAGAATGCACGCCGTGCCCGTGAACGCTACCTGCAACTGCTGCAACAGGCCGAGAACGTGCAGGCCGCTCTCGCTGTGGAAAAGGAGCTCGAACGCGTCAACGGCGACATCGAGTCGTTCGAGGGCAAACTGAACAAGCTCACCCACCTCGCCGACATGGCCACCATCACCGTGCAATTGCAGGAGAAGGACAAGCTGGGTCCGCTCGGCTACGTTTTCGTGGGCCTGTGGAAGGGCGTGCGCTGGTTGTTCGTGCGGGGCGAATGATCTTGCCCGCCAAGCAGTACATGCAAGCGTTCCACCGCTTCGGTCTGTCGGTCGTGCAGCCGTTGGTCAACGGCCGCAAGTAGTTCGTTCCGCTGTTCGGGTTGTTTCCGCAGCTTTTGCAAGGTGTTGCGCAACACCACCTCATCGTGCCACGCACCCAGCCGTCCCAACACCTTCCCCAGCCCGGCGGGTTCCGGCATGCCGGGGTCCAGCAGCTCATACAGATGGCGGACATGCTTCAGGTGCTTGCGGACCTCATGCAGGTGCAGGTGGGCATCGGCCGCGCGTGTCAGTCGGGTGGCATGCCCCAGTTCGGACCGCACGTAGTTCCGGGCGGCGGCCCGGATGCCGCTCTTCCTGCGGCCTTGTAGTACACGCAGGGTGTGCAGCTCCAACCGTTGGAGGTCCACCGGACGGATACGCGTCAGGGCTTTTTGGAGCCGTTGGGCCAGACGTTCCTCTTTCCTGCGCAAATGCGCGAGCCCGATGTTGCGTGATGCGGCCGGAACACCATGCAGCTCCTGAAGCCGCGCGCAATTCACCTGTATCTCACGCAATGCACCAGCGGCCTTGAACAGGACATTGGTCCGGCGAACGGCGCCTTTCCGCGGTTCGGCCTCGCTGTCCAAGTGCTCCAGGAAGCGCAGGAGCGACCGCATCTTCTTCATGCGCACACGCAGCCGGTGCAGCCCCTCGCGGTCGGTCCGCAGTCGTGCCTCATCCAGCGCCTTTCGATAGCGTTGCACCGTGCGTATGGCCGTGTTGCGCAGTTCCATCCCGTTGTCCAAGCTACGACCGCAGCGCCCTGTAGTGCATGATATCCCGCTATACGCCGCGCCCGGCCGTATTTTCGGCCGGTGCCGAGCGTGCTGGATACCCCCATCGAGTTCCTCAAGGGCGTGGGCCCTCAACGGGGCGAGCTCCTGCGCAAGGACCTGAACATCGGCACCTACGGCGATCTGCTCCAGCACTTCCCGTTCCGCTTCGTGGACCGCAGTGTGTTCCACCGGGTGCGCGAGATCAACGAGGAACTGAACCAGGTGCAGCTGCGTGGGAAGCTGGGGCCCATCAAGCTCATCGGCGAGAAACAGGGTCGGCGCCTCACCTCGTCGCTCACCGACGCTACGGGCACCATCGAACTGGTGTGGTTCAAGGGCATCCGTTGGCTGCAGACCTCGTTGAAGCCCGGGCAGGAATACGTGGTCTTCGGGAAACCGACCGTGTTCAATGGCCGCTTCAACCTGGCACACCCCGAGCTGGAGCTGGCCACCACTTGGGACCAGGGACTTGATGCCGCCTTGCAGCCCGTGTACAGCACCACCGAGAAGCTCTCGGCGCGCGGGCTCACGAGCCGTGCCATCTGGAAATTGCAGAAAGCACTGTTGCCAACGGTGATGGGCCAGTTGCCCGAAACGCTCAGCCGCGAACTGCTCGACCTCGTGGGCGGCGTGGGGCGCGAAGAGGCCTTCCGCCAGGTACACGCCCCGCAGGACCGCGCCAAGCTCGATGCGGCGGTGCGTCGCCTCAAGTTCGAGGAGCTGTTCTTCATCCAGCTGCAACTGCTCAAGCAGAAACTGCTGTTGCAGCAAAGCCTGCGCGGCAACGTGTTCACGCAAGTGGGCGAGCACTTCAACCGCTTCTATCACCACCACCTGCCCTTTGCCCTTACAGGTGCGCAGAAGCGTGTGGTGAAGGAGATCCGCAAGGACATGGGCACCGGACGCCAGATGAACCGCTTGGTGCAGGGCGATGTGGGCAGTGGCAAGACCGTGGTGTCGTTGCTCAGCATGCTCATTGCGCTGGACAACGGGTTCCAGGCCGCGCTGATGGCGCCCACCGAGATCCTCGCGCAACAGCACTTCCATTCCATCAGCCGCATGCTGGAAGGCATGCCCGTGGTGGTGCGTTTGCTCACAGGCAGCACGCGCACGGCCGAGCGCCGCAGCATCCTCACCGCGCTGCAAGCTGGCGAAGTACACATCGTGGTGGGCACGCATGCCCTGTTGGAGGACCGCGTGCAGTTCCGGCAGTTGGGCCTCGTGGTCATCGATGAGCAGCACCGCTTCGGTGTGGCACAGCGCGCACGCCTTTGGGCCAAGAGCGATGTGCCACCGCATGTGCTTGTGATGACCGCCACGCCCATTCCTCGTACACTGGCCATGACGTTGTATGGCGACCTCGACAACAGCGTGATCGATGAGCTGCCACCGGGCCGCAAGCCCATCCGCACGGTACATCGTTTCGATTCGGCGCGCAATGCCGTTTTCGGATTCATGGAAGAGGAGATGGCCAAGGGGCGTCAGGTCTATGTGGTGTACCCGCTCATCGAGGAGAGCGAGAAGAGCGACCTCAAGGACCTGAACGATGGCTTTGAGAGCATGGTGCGCCGCTTCCCGCTGCCCCAGTACGCTGTCAGCATCGTGCACGGCCGCATGGACCAGGCCACCAAGGACTACGAGATGGCGCGCTTCAAGAAAGGCGAGACCAATATCCTGGTGGCCACCACGGTGATCGAGGTGGGTGTGGACGTGCCGAACGCCAGTGTGATGGTGATCGAGAACGCCGAGCGCTTCGGGCTTTCACAGCTGCACCAGTTGCGCGGACGTGTGGGCCGCGGTGCCGAGCAGAGCTTCTGCATCCTGATGACGGGCGACAAGCTCGGCAACGATGCCCGCGCCCGCATCGAGACCATGGTGCGCACCAACGATGGCTTCGAGATCGCTGAGACCGACCTGCGTTTGCGCGGCCCCGGCGACCTCATGGGCACCCAGCAGAGCGGACTGCCCCAGCTGCACATCGCCGATCTGGTGGAGGACAGTGCCTTGCTGCAACAGGCCCGCCAGGCCGCCATGCGCCTGTTGGATACGGATCCCGGGCTCGCCGAACCGCGCCACGCGCCCATCGCCAGGGCCTTGCACGAACAGCTGAAAGGGCAGGCCGTTTGGGGCCGGATCAGCTGATCAGGTGGTCAGGGCAGCACGCCTGCGGATCTCCTCGGGGTCCAGCACATGGGTCAGGCAGCCACCCGCGATCAGTACTTGCGCGAGGCCGTAGGTGAGCATCACCATCCATTCAGCACCGTCCAGCGGACGCACGAAGCGATTGAAGGCCAGCAGGCTGTCGCTCGCAATGAACAGGAAGGCACCGGCGACCACGGCATAGAAGCTGCGCGGAAAGGTGCGCCCGAAGCGGAACGCCGCCGCAATGCCCATGAGGCTGATGGCGATGGCGTACACCATGACCGGGATCACGATGCCGTCATCCACCGATGGCAGGATGCGTCCCGCGAAGAAATAACCGTAGGCCGCGATCACCACCGAGAGCACGATGGACGGCCACGGGAAAGGCCCGCCCGGCACGTCGGCCACGTTGTGCGCAAAGGCCATGGTGTAGCACAGTTGGGCGATCATGAAGGCCGCCAGCCCGATCAGGAAGTTGAACTGGTCCACGTGCTGGAACATCAGGGCAATGTCGCCGATCCACGAAAAGAACAGGCCGGCCTGCACCAACAGCGTGAACCGGTCGCCCACGCGACGGCTGTGGAAGTAGAACCAACTGCTCAGCACCAGCATCAGCAGGGGTTTGCAAAGGTACACGAGCCACTGCATGCCAAGCGTGCCGCCCATGATGGTGCCGAGCAGGGCCAGCCCGTACACCACGCCGTTCAAGGGTGTGTTCTTCCGAATGTCCATTTGGTTTGGCGCGACGAATGTTCGCGACCGGAGCGCGGGCAAGTTAATCAGCCCGTGTTACCGTGCTGTTCATGGGCGTTGAAGCCATTGCGCGGTCGGCGTTCCACAGCAGCACCATGGAGACCAGGGTCACCGAGGTGTTCACGACAAGTGTCGCAACACCGGACAGCAGGTCGGAGCTGAACCAGAGCAGCATGGACAGCCCTGCCATGCGCAGCACTTCGGCCCCCGCGGCCCATCGCCGGCCCTCCATCAGCAGCCCCATGTTCATCACCCACACCACGATCAGCGCGCCGTTGGCCCACTGGCGGGTGGCGCCCAGGTCGCCATGGCGGAACAGAAAGAAGGTGGTGACCACCAGCAGCAGCGTGAACTGCATGGCCACATAGCCGCCCACGGCCGCTGGCACCCGCGTGTCGAACTTGCGGTAGGTGTGGCGGTCCTTGCCCACGGGCCCCGCGTAACCGCCCAGGTAGGCCGGTCGCCAGCCCGGTGGCTTCGTGAACACGCGCAGCTTGTCGCCCCAGGTGCGGGCCTGCGCGGCCAGCCGGAACAGGTCGCCCCAGTAGTGGAAGTTGGCCGTGAGCGGGTCCCAGCGCGACAGCGGCGTGGTGATGCCGTACACCGGCTCCTCCTCCTCGCGCTGGAAGGTGCCGAAGAGCTTGTCCCACACGATCAGCGTTCCGGCATGGTTGCGGTCGATGTACTTCGGATCACTGCCGTGGTGTACCCGGTGGTGGCTCGGCGTGTTGAACAGCCACTCGAAGGGCCCCATCTTCCCGATCGCCTTCGTGTGGATCCAGAACTGGTACAGCGTGTTGAAGGCGCCCACCGTCACGATCACCACCGGGTGGATGCCCAGCACCGCCATGGGCAGGTAGAACCACCAGCTGAACAGGCCCTGCCACCAGCTCTGGCGCAACGCCACGCTCAGGTTGTACTCCTCGCTCTGGTGGTGCACGATGTGCGCCGCCCACAGGAAGTTGACCTCGTGGCTCAGCCGGTGGAACCAGTAGTAGAGCAGGTCCACCAGCAGGAAGGCCACGATCCAGGTAAGCACGCTGCGCTCCAGGGTGAAGAGGCGTGCGTGGTCGTAGGTCCAGAGGTAGGCGGCGAAGATGAGCGTCTTGGTAAAGGCCCCCACCACCTGTGAGCCGATCCCGCAGCCCAGGTTGGCCACGAAGTCGTTGAAGCGGTACACCTTCCGGTGGGTGTATGCGCTCCACGCCAGCTCCGCGCCCATCAGCACGAAGAAGAGGGGGATGGCCAGCGCGATGTAGTCCATGGGTGGAGCGAAATTACGGGGCGGGTGGTGCGGCCCGGTGCGCCTCGATCGTCATCGATCACTCCACCACAACCCGCTCATGGTAGCTCCCGTCCTTGCCGGTCACGCGCACCACATAGGTGCCTGCGCCGAAGCGGGATAGGTCCACCTCCTCGGTCTCCTTGCCTTGGGGCAAGGGCCGTTGGAAGAGCAACTTGCCCATGGTGTCGTACACGCTGTAAGTGCTCTCGGCCATCAGCGGGTCGGCGAAGGAGAGGGTGAAGTGGCCGGTGTTGGGGTTGGGATTGACCCTGAAGCCGCTCGGGTGCTTCTGATGTTGAGGGATGCCTGTGGCGCAGCCATCCACGATGGTGATGGGCGGATTTACCGCCTCGGTGATGAAGGCTGGGTGGGCCGTTGCACCATCGATGCTGGTAAGGGTAAAGCTGCTATCCGTTGGGAAGAGATCCACGATGGTGGTGGCATGCCATTGGTTGTGGCATGGTAAGTAACCCAGAGAGTCGGTTTTGAAGATGAACATGTCCGGGGAGTTGCTCAGACTTTGCCCATTGTACATGATGCCGCCATCGGAGCACACCGACATATTGATGATGTCGTACACGTGGCCCTCGAGCCCCGCCGAACGCGTCCACAGGGTGTCGCCGTTGTGGTCGAGCTTCATCAGCTGCGGCCGGTAGCCGAAGGGATAGTCGAGATTGCCTATGTTGCACAGCAGGATGTAGTTGCCGTCGTGGTGTTGTTCGATGCGCGTACCCGGCCTCGTATACCACCTATAGGGCGATGTGTCGTAGCCCTTGCACCAGAGTACTTCGCCTTCGCCGCTAAGCTTCATCACGAAGAGCTTAGGCCAGTAATCTGTTGGCAAGGGATTGAGGAAGCCCGGAGCAGCGAGGCTATCGGTGAAGCCGGTGATGATAAAGCTTCCATCGTCCTCGATAAGGGCATCGGTGATCATCCCCTTAGGGCGGAAGTAGCTCTTTAGCCATAGGAAGTTACCCTCGGCATCCATGCGGCCAACGGCTGCTCCCGCCGTGTCCATGTTTATTCCCGCGAGCAGCTCGCCGTTGGGTAGCTCTTTGATGAAGCGGAAGCTCCCATTCGTAGTGTGGCTGAATCTCCTCGCCCAAGCGACATCTCCTGTCTGCTCCGCCTTCAGCGCAAAGAAGTAACGGTCGAAGCCCCAAATGATCACGCTGCCATTAGCAGTGAGAACAGCATCACCTGCGAAATTGGAACAGTTTGGCGCGTTCAGTTCATAATACCAGGAGTTAAGAATATTGCCATCGGAATCTGCCTCAAACCACGCGGGGTGGTTCCTTCCCGATTGGCTCACAGTACAATCTCCCTTCCGGTAGCTTCCGACTGCGAGTAACGCGCCGTCTGGTGTTGGTTTAATCGCCTGAATACCGAGGAAGGTATCCACCTCGAAGCGCACCGTTTGCTCTATGATTCCTTCGTTGTTGAGAATGGAGAAGCCTGAATTGTTCGCTAAAGCAATTAAGATTCTATCCTGAGCTAATTGGTGCATACTGAACTTGGATGCGCCAACCACGTTGGTGTACTGGATAAACCCCAGCTGAGCCTGCAAGGTTGAGGCCAACACCATGACCACGACTGAGAGGAACAAGCGGTTCATCATGGCTCAATGCACAAAGAGTTTCTTGGTGGCGCTGCGCCTGCCATCCGTAGCGGGCACCCAGTAGGCGCCGCCCCCGCTGCCGCGGAACTGCGATCCGTGGGAAACGACCTGCTCGTGAGTTGTGGTCTTTTCATACCTCTTCAGCCCTTCCAAGATACACCTTCCCTCCACCGCCGCAACTAAGCGTCGTCCCGTAGGGGCATTCCATCAGGCCTTTGGGCCCCGCCACCCGCCCTCCGCACCGTCCAAGTATCTTCGCCGTCCGCAATTTCACGAACCCCATCCACCTGCGCCGAGGCTTCGGCGGATACAATGCGCATCTCCTGGAACTGGCTCACGCAATACGTTGAACCCGGCCTCACGCCCCAGCAGGCGGCGGCCATCCTCACCAGCACCGGGCTGGAGTCCGAGAGCGTGGAGCTGCACGAGCCCATCAAGGGCATGCTGGCCGGTGTGGTGGTGGGCCAGGTGCTGGAGTGCCGCAAGCACCCCGATGCCGACCGTCTCAGCGTGACGCTGGTGGACCTGGGCAGCGGTGAGCCCGTGCAGATCGTGTGCGGCGCCCCCAACGTGGCGGCCGGGCAGAAGGTGCTGGTGGCCACCGTGGGCGCCAACCTGTGCATGACCGACGGCACCTGCATCATCATCAAGAAGAGCAAGATCCGCGGGCAGGAGAGCCACGGCATGATCTGCGCCGAGGACGAACTGGGCCTTGGCCAGAGCCACGACGGCATCCTGGTGCTGGACCCTTCCGCCGCAGTGGGCACGCCCGCCGCGCAGCACCTGGGCCTGCACAGCGACCATGTGCTGGAGATCGGCCTCACGCCCAACCGCACCGACGCCCTGGGCCATGTGGGCGTGGCGCGCGATCTCATCGCCGCCCTCAACCACCGCACCGGCGCCACCCTGGAGCTGAAGCTGCCCGACGTGTCGGCCTATGCGCAGGACGACGAGGCGCGTGCCGTGCCCGTGGAAGTGCAGGACGCCAAGGCCTGTCCGCGCTACGCGGGCCTCACGCTCACCGGCATTCGCGTGGGCCCCTCGCCGAAGTGGCTGCAGGACCGCCTCACGGCCATCGGCCTGAAGCCCATCAACAACGTGGTGGACGTGACCAACTTCGTGCAGCACGAACTGGGGCAGCCGCTCCATGCCTTCGATGCCGACCAGCTGGAAGGCAGTCGCATCGTGGTGCGCAAGGCCGCTGCGGGCGAGCCGTTCGTCACCCTCGATGAGAAGGAGCGCACCCTGGACGCCGATGACCTGGTGATCGCCGACGCCACGAAGCCCGCCTGTATCGCGGGGGTCTTCGGTGGCCTGCGCAGCGGCGTTTCCGCGGCCACGACCACCGTGTTCCTGGAGAGCGCCTGCTTCGAGGCCTCCACCATTCGCCGCACCGCCCGCCGCCACTCGCTGAACACCGATGCCTCGTTCCGCTTCGAGCGCGGGGTGGACCCGGAGATCACCGTGTATGCGCTGAAGCGGGCCGCCCTGCTGCTGAAGGAGGTGGCCGGTGCGCGCATCAGCTCGCCCATCACCGATATCGACCACACGCCGAAGCACCGCTCCGAGGTCCACCTGAAGTTCGTCGACCTCGAGCGGCTCGCTGGTCTGCATATCCCTGCCGATCAGGTGGTGCGCATCCTGGAGTTACTTGACTTCCGCATCCGTGAGCGGAACGCACAGGGCCTGCACGTGCAGGTGCCCGCCTACCGCGTGGACGTGCATCGCCCCGCCGATGTGGTGGAGGAAGTGCTGCGCATCCATGGCTACGACCATGTTCCGTTGCCGAAACACGTGCAGCTGCCACCGGTCCTGCATGAAGCGCTCACGTTGGAGACACTGCGCATGCAAGTGGGCCAGCACCTTGCTGCCCGCGGGTTGCGTGAAGTGATGACACCCTCGCTGGTGAGCGGCGAACGCGTGGTGAAAGGTGGTACGCACACCGCCGGGCAGCTGATCACGCTGGCCAATCCGCTCAGCGCCGAGCTCGATGTGTTGCGGCCCACGCTATTGCCCGGCCTGTTGCAGGCGCTGGCCTACAACCTGAATCGCCAGCAGCGCGACCTGCGCTTCTTCGAGCGGGGACGCACCTACACCAAGGAGGGCGAGCGCATGGTGGAGCGCGAAACGCTGGGCCTGGTGATCACCGGACGGCGCGAGCGCGAGAGCTGGCGCAGTACCACCGAAAAGGTGGATCTCTTCGATCTGAAGGAGGAACTGGAAGTGCTGATGGAGCGCCTCGGCCTCACATCGCTGGTCCATTGGGAACCGCTCGGGCATGCCCTGTTGGAGCAGGCCTGCACGGTGCTGGTGAAGGGTCGTGAAGTGGGCACCATTGGCGCCGTGCGGAAGTCCGCGCTGAAGGCTGCGGATGTGAACCAGCCCGTCCTTTTCGCCGAGCTGGACGAGCAGGCCTTGCTGGATGCCTGCCGCGCGCAGGCCGTGGGCTTCACCGAGGTGCCGCGTTTCCCCAGCGTGCGCCGCGACCTGAGCCTGTTGCTGGAGCAGGGCGTACGTTTCGAGCAACTGCGCAAGCTGGCCTTCAACGCCGAGCGCAAGCTGCTCCGCGAGGTGGACCTCTTCGATGTGTACCAGGGCGACAAGCTCCCGGCGGGCAAGAAGAGCTACGCGCTCAGCTTCATGCTGCAGGATGCCGAGAAGACACTGACCGACGATCAGGTGGACAAGGCCATGGGCCGCATCCGCCAGGCGTTCGAGAAGGAAGTGGGCGCGGAGCTCCGCGGCTGATCACTTCGTCCGCCAGCGCTCCACCGTGGCGAGCGCATCGGCCTTGCCTTTCACCGCGATCAGCTTGGCGCCGTCCTCCGGGTCGTAGTTGAGCAGCCAGGTCACCAGGATGTTCCGTGCGGCCTCGGGCAGTTCATGGATGTCGTCGGCCTCCACCGTGCGCAGAGTGGGGTCGATGGGCAGCGCTACGAGCTTGTCATCGCGTTCTCCGGCATCGAGCAGTTCGATGATGCCGATGGGCTCCACTTCGAGCACCGTGCCGCTGGGTACGGCACCGCACAGCACGAACACGTCCACCGCGTCGCCATCGCCGCCTTCCTCCTTGTTCATTTTGGTGCCCGGGATGAAGCCATAGTTGGCCGGATAGGGCAGGAAGCGGATCAGTCGCGGCTGTCCGTTCCGCAGGTCGATGGGAAAGGTGTTCGTGGCCGGGTCGTACTGGCGTTTCTCCACCGTGCCGGCGGGGATCTCGATCACGGCGTGCAATACACCTGCGCGTGGCGAGGCGTCGAGCTTTTCCAGGTCGGTCATGGGCGTGGGGTCAGGTGCCGGCACATCCGAACAGCCGATGAGGGCCAGCACAAGGACAGGCAGCATGCGCTTCACGCCCCGAAGATCGGCAACGTGATCAACGCAGGCGGTATGACAGGCTGATCATTCCGCCGAACGCGCGGGTGTGGCGTTGCACATCGCCTTCGCTCAAACTGTTGCTGAACTGTCCGCGCAAGGCCGGCTCGATGCCGATGGACCACGCCGCGTTCCAGCGGTAGCGGATGTAGGCGCGTGCCGTGTAGCCGAACACCACTTTGCGGAAGGCCTGGTCGCCCAGCTCGGTGTAGCCGTCGTTGGTGCTGTTGGGCAACGCGCCTGTGCGACCGGTGAGCAGACCCACGGTGGGACCACCGCGCAGGCCCATGCTCCAGCGGCCCTGCACCACGTGCGCATCGAACAACAATGGGATCTCCAGGTAGCTGGTGGTTACCCGTAGTTCGCGTGCATCGCGCACACGGATCGTGGTCACCGTGCTGTCACTGCCCAGGGTGATCACGTTCACCGTGGTGTTGATGGACTGGCCCACGTAGTAGACCTGTCCGTTCTGTGTGACGGTGTCGGTGATGAAGAGGATGGTGGTGTCCACCGGGGCGAGATACCAGTAGTTCCAGCGGTCCACCATGGTGTTGTCGATGGCATCCACCTTGATCCGTTCGGAATAGGTGCCGTAGTGTATACCGAAGCCGAGGCCGATGTTGCGGCCCATGTGCATCAGCTCGGCGCCATAACCCATGGTGGTCTCCGGCGTGATGCCGTTGGACCAGCTGTCAGTGTTGCCTCCGCTGTACGTGCTGGTGCTGGAGAACGCTCCACCCATCAGGCTGATCTCCCAAGGGGCGCGGTCGGGGATGATGGGTGGGACCGCAGGTGCCGCCGTGACAGGCGCAGCAGTGGCGCTATCGGAAGGGCTCGTCGTGGATGCGGCTGTGAGAAGGCTGATCAGCTCGGTGTGGTCCAGCGTGTCCACGTTCACCGCCTGACCATCGATGGTCACCACGGACCGATCAACGATCGCTTCCGGGATACTGGCTTGAGGTGATGCCGTGGGACCTTGGTCGGGAGCAGCAACAGCGGCCAGCGTGGGCGCGCTCGTCGTGATCGCAGAGGTCGGTGTGATCGCTGCGTTCCCTGCTGCTAGCGGGTCGCTTGTGCCCGGTGTTGTTCCGGTAGTGGTTGTGGCGGCCGTGCTGCTGGCCTCGACCGATGCGCTCGTTACACCAGTTGCTTTGAGCGTGGTGTTACGTTCAGCCTGCGGTGTGCTGGACTTGCCAGTGGATGTGCTGGTCGCTTTGGTGACCGATGCCTTGGCATTGGTGGAAGCCGTTCCGGTCGTGGCGGACGACGTTGCAGGCGATGCAGCGTGATCGTTGTGGGCGGCAGGTATTGCGTTCTCGTTCGTTCCGGTATTTACGGAAGAGGCCCGTGTTGAAGAGGAAGCGGAAGGAGCGGATGCATCAGTGGACTTTTCCATGGTGCTGAGCGCTACCGTGGACTCGTCCACACGCACTTCGGTCGCCGTGGAGGCGAGCGGCTCGGCAACGATCTCCGCATCGCGAAGCATCCACCAGCCGGTAGTGCCCACCATCAGCAGGGCGGCCGCGCCCAGGATCCAGAAGCCACCGCGCTTGCGTCCGCGTTGTGCGGCAATGTCCTGCTCGGCCTGCAGCCAGTGCGCCTCCTCGAAGGGGAACGCCTGATCGTTCAGCTTGCGCCGGGCCAGTTCGTCGAATTCGTTGTCGAGGTTCATCGGATGGCGGTCTTTGCGGTGGTCTGTCCGGCCAACTGGGCAATGGCCTGTTGCAGGGTCTGGCGCGCGTTGGACACGTGCCATTTCGAGGTGCCTTCGCTGATGCCCAGCATCTGCGCGATCTCCTGGTGGCCGAAGCCGTCGATGGCGAAGAGATTGAAGACCTTGCGCGACATGTCCGGCACGCGTTGCAGCAGCTCGGCGAAGGCATCGGCCTCCATGTGGCGCAGGTAGTCGTTCACTTCCACCAGCGTGGACTCATCCAGCGAGGCGTCGAGGCTTTCGCTGGCCTTTCGCTGGCGGTCCTTGCGGTATTCATCGATCACCGTGTTGATCATGATGCGGCGGGTCCATAGCTCGAAGGGCACCTCCGGGCGTCGTTTGTCCAAACTGGTCAGGATCTTCAGGAAACCCTGGTTCATGCGGGCCACGGCGTCCTGTTTGTTGCGTTCATAGCGGCAACAGATGGCCATCATCTGGCCATACAGCGCCCGGTACAGTTCGTACTGTGCCTTGGGCTCCTCGCGGATGCAGCGCGCTATGAGGGTGTCGGGTATCATGCCGTTGTGCCGAAGGGCACCCGCCGTGAAGCGGGTGCCCTTCAGCCACAGGGTCTTGGTCAGTTCTTCACGAAACGGAAGCTCATGGTCTCGTTGCCGTTGCCCATGCGCAGCATGTACATACCGGCAGGCAATGCACCAGTGGCGACCTCCAGTAGGTTGGTGCCGTCGGCGATCATGGCGTTCGCGACCAGCACTTCGCGGCCGTTCACATCGATCACGCTCATGGGCAGGTTGCCACGCAGGCTGGTGTTGAAGCGCAGGTTGAGCACATCGTTCACCGGGTTGGGCCACAGGCGCGTTTCCGTGAATGCAGGTCGATCGGCGATGCCGGTGGGCTGCTGGCTCACTACGCGGATGGTGAAGCCGTTGCGGGCAGCCTCCTCCACCGGGGCCATGCCATCGTACAGTCCGTTGCCATCAATGCTCACGCTGTCGCAGCTTGTGCTGGTGCAGCCTGCTGCGTCCGTCAGGGTGAGGCAGAGCTGGTAAGGGCCGCTCTGGGCGTAGACGTGCGTGGGGTAGGGGTCGGTGCTGGAGGTGCCGTCGCCGAAGTTCCATAGGAACTGGAAGGGGCTGGTGCCGTTGCTCAGGTTCCACACCCACAGCTCGTAAGGGATGGGCGTCACCTCGCCGCTCAGGCTGTCGCCCTCGTAGGCCTGGAGCACCCAGAAACCGGCCTGGCATCCAGTGGTGTTGGTGATGCACTCACAATTCGCGCTCCACGTGCCGGTAGCACCGGTGGCGGTGTTGGTGCAGGGCGTGCCGGGCACGTTGGGGCCATTGGGGATCTGCAGGCAGTCCCAGATCACCGGGTCGGTGCTGATGCCTCCGTTCGCGTCCACGACCACCGTGTCACAGGTCCAACTGCTGCAACCATCCGCATCGGTGATGGTCAGGCAGATGCCGTAAACCCCTTCCGTGGTGAAGGTCCAATCCTGGTTCGATGAAGTGGAGGTGCTTCCATCGGGCAGCGACCACAGGAACGTATAGGGGGAAACACCACCGCTTGTGCAGTTGGTCATGGCGATGGTCCACGGCGCCGGTGAAGCGACCGTGAAACAGGCCTGGCAGGAGGAGGCATTGGGGACGCACTGACAATCCGTGCTCCACGTTCCGGCAATACCTTGGAATGTGGTGCAGGCCGCACCGGGCAGGGCACTTCCGCCGGGTGCGCCAAGGCAGTCAGGGGTGTTGTTCCCGCAGTTGATCACCACGTACACCATGGCCGAGTCCAATACCGGATCGGTCTCATACAGCACGGTGTCCGTTTGAATGGCACCCTGGCAGGGGGTGCTGATGATGAAACCACCCGTCGGGTTGGCAAGGTTCAGCGTGGCGCTGAAGGTGCAACTGGGAGGCAGCACGGGCACATCGATATCCAGGGCCGGTACTGTGCCGGGAAGTGTCACGATGTTCACGAAGGAGTTGCCCGTGCAGCCGCTCACCTGGCCACCAACGGTGACGGTATACGGTGGCTGGGCCATGGCGGCCACACCGGCCGAGAGTGCGGCGGTCAGGGCCAGGGAGCGAAGTGTGTGTTTCATGGGGTAATGGTTCGTTCGTTGGGCGTTCATTCCCATACACGGTGCCACTGGCCTCTGGGTTGGGTGCGTCTGAAAATTACTGCGATCGGACCGCCCGAACGCAGGAGCGCCCCGCATTACTGCAGGGCGCTCCTGGAAGGATCGGACGGCGGATCACTCCGCTTTCACGAACCGGATGCTGATGCTGCGGCCTTTGCTATCTGTGGCGTGCAGGGTGTAGAGGCCTGCGGGCAGGTCGTTGGTATCGAAGCGGTGCTGGCTGCGACCGGCGTTCATCGTGCGGCTCTCCTGGCGCACTTCACGACCGTTCACATCGAAGAAGCTCACGTTCAGCAGGCCTTCAGCCGTGGCCACCAGGGCCAGGTTCAGGTCGCCGTTGCTGGGGTTCGGCCAGATCGCGGCGTTGGTCAGCTCGGTCATTTCCGCCATCGACGTGGTGAGCGGGTTCTGCACGTTCAGTGTGAAGCCATCCGTGCGCTCCGTGTTCGCCACTTCATGGCCTCCGAGGATCATGCCGTTGAGCAGGCCGTTCTCGCCGATGGAAATGGTGTCGCAGGTGGTGCTGGTGCAGCCGCTGGCATCCGTGATGGTGAGGCAGAGCTGGTAGGGGCCGTTCTGGCTGTAGGTGTGCGTGGGGAAGGGGTCGGTGCTGCTGGTGCCGTCACCGAAGTTCCACAGGTAGGTGAGCGCGCCATTGCCGGTGCTGAGGTTCCACACCCACACTTCGTTGGGCACGGGCAGGCTGTCCTGGCCGTAGGCCTGGATCACCCAGAAGCCGGCCTCACAGGGTAGGCCGCTGCCGCTGCTACAGTTGCAATTGGCGTCCCAGATGCCGATGAAGTTGGTCCCAGGGACCCAGCAGGGTGTACCCGGCATGTTGCTGCCGTTCAGCACTCCGAGGCAGTCGTAGGCGCTGCCGCTGGTGTCGGAAACACAGATGCACTCAGGGCTCCAGAGGCCGCTGACACCGGTGGCCGGGTTGATGCAGGGCGTGCCGGGCATATTTGGGCCGTTGGCGATCTGCAGGCAGTCGTAGACGATCACGGTGCTGGTGTCGCATACGCAATCGGCCGTCCATGTGCCGGTGAAGGCCATGCCATTCTCCATCAGCACACACGTGGTTCCTGGCCATGCCGATCCGCCCGGAACGCCAAGGCAATCCGGAATGAAGGCCGTGGTATCGCACCAGCACCCGGGGCTGTAAAGGCCTGGCAGTCCTCCTTCTTCGCATGGAGTGCCTGGCATCGCAGGGCCGTTGGGTACGCCTTCGCAGTCGACCAGTGTGTTCGTTACGCAGCTGCAGTCGGCGCTCCAGACACCGGCAAGGCCAAGTGCCGTGGTGCATACGGTGCCGGGCAGCGCACTGCCACCGGGCACACCAAGGCAATCGGGTGTGCCGCCACCACCGCAGTACAGGACCACCATGATCGAATCTGAACCGGAAGGGTCCACCTGGTACTGGCCGACCGCGGTGAGCATGGCGCCGTTGCAGGCCACATTGAACGTGAAGCCGCCACCAGGGCTCTGCATCCAAGCCACGGTATCAAAACCGCAGTTCACGAGGTCGAGCGTGTAGCTCCAGGAAGGTTGCGTCCCGGGCATGGACGCGATGGTCACCTGGCTGTTGGGCATGCATCCCTGCACCATGCCGGTGATGAGGATGGGATAGGGAGGTATGGGCTGTGCGAAGGCGGCCAGCCCAAAGAGGGTGGCGGCTGCGAACAGCATGGAGCGGAGCGTGGTTCTCATGGGCGTGAGGTTCGGTTGTTGGACGTTCACTCCCATACACGGGGCAGGGTCCCTCCGGGTTGGGTGCCCCCGAAAATAAGCCGCTGAGCTCAGTCCAGGGCCCCGTCGATCAGCGCGTCCTCGGCCTCGTTGGGCAGCGTCACCTTCAGCAAGGGCTCGCGCTTCATCTCCTGCTCGATGCTCCACACCGCATTGGGGTTGCGGGCCCAGGCGCGGCGCGCAATGCCGTTGTTCACGTCCCAATGCAGCATGCTCTTCAGGCGACGATCGCTGTCGGCACTGCCATCGAGCACCATGCCGAAGCCGCCGTTGATCACCTCGCCCCAGCCCACGCCGCCGCCGTTGTGCAGGCTGATCCACGTGGCACCGCGGAAGGCATCGCCCACGAAGTTCTGCACGGCCATGTCGGCGGTGAAGCGCGACCCGTCGCGGATGTTGCTGGTCTCGCGGTACGGACTGTCCGTGCCGCTCACATCGTGGTGGTCGCGGCCCAGTACGATGGGTGCGCTGATCTCGCCGCGTTTGATCGCCTCGTTGAAGGCCTGTGCGATGCGGATGCGGCCCTCGCTGTCGGCGTAGAGGATGCGGGCCTGGCTTCCCACGACCAGCTTGTTCTGTTGCGCGCTGCGGATCCAGTGCAGGTTGTCGGCGATCTGCTGGCCGATCTCGGCGGGCGCCTCCTTCAACATGGCCTCGAGCACATCGCCTGCGATGCGGTCGCTGGTGGCGAGGTCCTTGGCATCGCCGCTCGCGCACACCCAGCGGAACGGACCGAAGCCGTGGTCGAAGCACATCGGACCCATGATGTCCTCCACGTAGCTCGGATAGCGGAATTCCTCGCCGTGTTTGCCGGCGATGTCGGCACCAGCGCGTTTGCTCTCCAGCAGGAAAGCGTTGCCGTAGTCGAAGAAGTACATGCCTTGTGCAGCGAGCGTGTTCACCGCGGTCACATGACGGCGAAGCGTCTCCTGAACGCGCAGCTTGAAGGCGGCCGGGTCCTGCACCATCAGCGCGTTGCTCTCTTCGTAGCTCAGGCCCACGGGGTAGTAGCCGCCGGCCCAAGGGTTGTGCAGGCTCGTTTGGTCGCTGCCGAGGTTCACGTGGATGTTACGCGCAGCGAGGCGTTCCCAGAGGTCCACGATGTTGCCGAGGTAGGCGATGCTGTGCGCCTCTCCTTTCTGCTGACAGGCGATCGCGGCGTCGATGCACGCGTCCACGTCGGTGATCACCTCATCCACCCAGCCCTGGCTGTGGCGCTTGTAGGCCGCAGTGGCGTTCACATCGGCGCAGATAGTGACCACGCCCGCGATGTTACCGGCCTTGGGCTGTGCGCCGCTCATGCCACCCAATCCCGCGGTGACGAAGAGCTTGCCCTTCGTCCCGGGCGAGGACTTGATCATGCGGCAGGCGTTGAGCACCGTGATCGTAGTACCGTGCACGATGCCCTGCGGACCGATGTACATGTAGCTGCCGGCCGTCATCTGGCCGTACTGCGTCACGCCGAGCGCGTTGAACTTCTCCCAGTCGTCGGGTTTGCTGTAGTTGGGGATCATCATCCCGTTGGTCACCACCACGCGCGGGGCGTCGGGGTGGCTGGGGAAGAGGCCGAGCGGGTGGCCGCTGTACATCACCAGCGTCTGCGCGTCGGTCATCTCGCTCAGGTACTGCATCACCAGGCGGTACTGCGCCCAGTTCTGGAACACCGCACCGTTGCCGCCGTAGGTGATCAGCTCGTGCGGGTGCTGCGCCACGGCCGGGTCCAGGTTGTTCTGGATCATCAGCATGATGGCCGCGGCCTGCCTGCTCTTGGCGGGGTAGTGGTCAATGGGCCGCG